>Ga0172381_10000028_pt1 | contig 160205 bp, 169 predicted proteins | sample Leawel6488metaG_FD_119754 | JGI IMG/M metagenome (GOLD analysis project Ga0172381, IMG submission 119754) | Leachate microbial communities from a municipal landfill in Southern Ontario, Canada - Leachate well 64-88 metaG | ecosystem: Engineered > Solid waste > Landfill > Unclassified | place...
CTTCAACCCCCTCTGGTATTAACAGTGTCTCTAGCTCTGGCATTGGTACTGCTCCTGGTCTAGTTGGTTGGTGGAAGTTTGATGAAGGAAGTGGTACAACTGCCCTAGACTCTTCTGGGAATAATATTTCCGCCACCTGGTATGGCACAGGGACTCATTACGCTACTGGTAAAATAGGCACAGCAGCTCAATTTAATGGAGTTGATGACTATGCTATGACAGCCTCTACTTCCGTGCCTAATGCCGGACTTGGAGGTTTTACTATTGCCTTCTGGATTAAAGCTAAAAATAACGGGACCCACTATGACAACATTATTAACAAAGCTACTGGCTATGGCGGAACTAGTAACAACTGGTGGATTAGAAAAAGTGGCGCCCCGGGAGTTTCAGCTGATTCATGGCTAGCTGATTCAAGTACTTATGGAATATCATATGGCAACCAAACAATTTTCGATGACACTTGGCATTATGTCGTAGTAGTATTTGATCGCTCTGATTCTAAAATAAAAAACTACGTCGATACCATTGCTGGAGCAGACGCAGTATTACCTTCCTCTATAAACCAAATAGGTAGCGCGATTATTGCAATTGGCGGACAGATCGGCGGACCATATGGCTGGCTTCAGGGTTTGCTTGATGATATGCGATTATATAATCGTGCTCTATCAGTTGCTGAAATTAATGCTTTGTATAATTCTTCTAAATAAAGTCAACTCTACTTAGAAGCTAAAAATTGTTTCACAACTTTTTCTATCTTTTTATTTTCACTAGGCTTAAACCATTTAATTTCTCTCCCCTGCTTTTCCCAACGCCTAAACCAAGTTATTTGTCGTTTAGCAAATTGCCCAGTAGCAACCGATAACTTTTCAATCATTTCAGATTTGGAAAGTTTTTTTTGTAAATATAAAGCAATAAATTTATATTCCAAGCCAAAACTTTCCAGCCTTTTATAGCTTAGACCGGCTTTATGTAAATTTTTAACTTCCTTAATCATCGCGTCATTAACTAGACGATCTAAAATTCTTTGTTTAATTCTCTTTCGTAAAGTTTCTATACTAACATCTAAACCAATAACTAAAAAGTTATAAGGTGGTTTTTTAATCCTAGGTTTAGGAGCTGTTATTTTTTTACTGGCCTCTAATATTTCTAAATATCTAATTAAACGACGTTTATTATTTTTTTCACTATTATTAAATCTTTCAAAAAAATTCTTATCAGCCTTAATAATCATAGCTTGAACCTGAGCTAAACTCTTTTTCTCTAAATCACTACGATTAATGCTTCTAGGAGCTTCTTCAGCCAAAACATAACCATCAACTACGGCTTGCAGATAAAGGCCTGAACCACCAACGATTATAGGTAGTTTAGCCTGCTTTATAAGGCTTAAAATCGCCCCGTAAGCGGCTTTTTGGTACTTCTTAACGTCATATTGCTCCTTTGGCTTAACCACGTCTATAAGGTGATAATTTATCCGTTTTTTGCCAGTCCCATATTCTACCAAGTCTTTGCCAGTACCAATATCCATGCCTTTATAAACCTGCCTTGAATCAGCACTAATAATCTCGCCATTAAATTGACGAGCTAAAAGAACTCCTAGTTTAGTTTTACCAGAAGCGGTTGGACCAAGAATAACAATAACACTAGCTTGTTTCATAAAATCATTGTACTAGTTTTTCAGAAATTAAAAAAGCCTGACTGTCGATAAACAAACAGTCAGACTCCCCTTCTTACTTAATACTTATTTATTCTCTTTTTTATTTTTCCACTCTACCTTTAAATCAGAAAAATATATAATCATGGTTTTTGTTCTGTGTTGATACTCAATTGTGACACAACCACTAGTAATAGTTCCTACTCTGCAACGTCCAGTTTTTTTATTTGTGCTCTGGACAGCTCCTTCGGAAATATTATCAAAAGTAAAGGCTGGTTTTTCAATCGAATATTGTTCGCTGAATGGTAACCATTGAGGATAACCAATATTTTCTTCGTCACGGAAAAATTTATCAACACCAAGATTGTATTCGGGGAAAATAGAAATTATTTGTCCCTTATATAAGATGTTGAGTGGTTTATAATTAAGCTCTTCATCCTCAATAAAATATATTCCACAATCATCACTATTCTCAAGTTCGCCTTCGAAAATAAAGTCACCTTCATCTTCGTATTGAAAGTCAGTATTTTTGACTACAAAAATAGGCTGAGTAGATTGAGAAAAAATGGGTGTTATTACAACTATTAACAAAAACGATAAAAAGAGCAGTACTTTTCTCATCATTACCTCCTGATTTTTTAATGTTTATTTGTCCGTACCTTACCCTAAAGTAGCTAATTCGTCAAGAATAAAATAAAGCTCACCTTTTTACGAGTGAGCTCTATAAAATTGCGATGCATTATTGCATCTTTTAAAAACGAACGAAATCATCATTTAATTCATCGAAAGTGCCTTCGATAACGAGGTCATTTTTGTTGTAATTGAACTCGTCCACCTTTTGAAGGTCCTGGGCTATATAAAAAGCACCGGTGACTTTCTGGGTTATTTGATGGTCCTTACCTGCTCCTATTGTAAGTATTGCCGAATTGATTTCTCTGGCCGGAATTTTCTTCCGAAAGAGTTCGATATATGCATCAACCGGTTTGTAATCAAGAATCTTAATTTCGAACCAGCAATGTTTATACTTTCCATCGACAAATACGCCGCTGACAGTTGTATAATTATTGTCCGGAGTATTCTCGATCTCGGCCAATATTCTGAAGCCTGCTTCACCGCAACCTTCAAAGGAAGGGACATAAACTTTGCAATGTTTCAGAAAATTGAAATCATAATATGAATATGTCGTCGGAAAATTTATCTCAACTAACTTCGGATCCATTGTTAGAAGTTCGGGCTTATCAAAATAAGGCCTTACGTTTTGCACGTGGATAGTGACAATTCCCTTTTCCCTGTCAACAGTAAATGTTATTTTACCTCCGAGACTACTGCAACTATGATAAGCATTGTTTATGCTCATACCTGTGTAGTAGCCGTCGAGCCAGGTCTTACTATTAGTGACGTATATCTGCTCTTCGCCTTTCGCGGTGTACGTATATGTACCCTTCAAGGACGTCTTGTTTTCGACTTTCTTTAACTCTCTGCCTAAGGCCGAGGAGCGAATTTCGAAAGTGACCAAGAACCTGTCATCAAGTAAACAATGAATTTTCTTCCAACCGGTCATGTCAGTGACATACTTGCTGCTGGTTTTTGCGCCGACTTCTTCAGAACTCATTATTTTTCCTTCGAAGACAAAGTCAACCGGATAGTTAGTCGTGGTTGCTTCTGCGAAGATGAAATCATGGAGACCGACACTATTGTTTACAACAATTATTGGGTCAGCCTTTAACGCACTGTTAAAGAAGAATGAAGAAATAACAAATAAAGCTAAAAATAACTTTTTCATCTGTGAACCTTTCCTTTAAGTTTATATAATTTGTTTTTTGATATTCTATTGACAAATAACGATACTCAGTATAATAACACTTATTAGTATTATTGTCAATAGTTAATAAAAAAGGCCTATTAAGGCCTAATTTATGGTGTTTTTTACTTATTAAACTCTTCTAGGAGCTGTTTCTGTTTTTTGCTTAAATCAGTCGGCGTTTTAACAGTCACTTCAACTAAATGATCGCCACGTCCCTTGGAACGAAGATGCGGCACTCCCCTACTTTTTAAAATAAAAACCTTACCGGATTGTGTGCCCTCTGGAATTTTTAAACTAACTAAACCATCGACGGTTACGATATCAATTTTAGTACCAAGCGCGGCCTCGGGAAAGCTAATTGTAGCTTTGGAAACTATATCATCACCTTTTCTTTGAAAACGATTGTCGTGAATAACTGAAACTTTAATATATAAATCACCCGCTCCCCCGCCTTTAGTTCCGGCTTCACCTTGGCCAGTTAAACGAATCATTTCCTCGTCAGAAATACCGGCTGGAATTTTTACTGTCATTTCTACATTTTCTTTATACAAACCCGTGCCGTGACAAGTTTTACATGGTTTAGAAATAATTTTACCTTCACCCTGACAAGTCGGACAAGGCGTTTGCATTTGCATAGCGCCTAAAATAGTACGCTGAACTTGCATGACTACTCCGGAGCCATGACAATTTTTACAAGTTTCAATTTCAGAACCAGGTTCAGCGCCATTACCAGAACAAGTTTTACATGTGTTGGTTTTATAAAATTTAATAGCTCGTTCTACACCAAAAACTGACTCCATAAAAGGAATCTCGATATTTACCTGAACATCGCTGCCGCGAGTCGAACGTTTACGACGACTTGAACCGCCACCACCAAAACCAAACATATCGCCAAAGCCGCCAAACAAATCACCTAAGTCATCCATATTAATATTAAACCCTTGACCATTACCAAAACCTTCAAAGCCGCCGTAACCGCCGCCTCCACCAGCTTGATTTGAATACGCTGAACCAAAGCGATCATATTGTGAGCGCTTATCTTTATTACCTAAAACCTGGTAAGCTTCGTTTATTTCTTTAAATTTAGCTTCATCACCACCATCTTTATCAGGATGATGTTGATGTGCTTTTTTACGAAAAGCTTTTTTTATTTCTTCTTCAGTGGCGGTTTTAGATACACCTAATATATCGTAATAATCTTTTGACATAGAAAATTAAAGACAAAAATTAAAAGACAAATTACAAAACAAAATTAAAAACCAAAATACAAAACGGTTTTAATTTTTTAATTTTGTCTTTGTTTTAAAAATTATCTTTTGCATGTTTTGTCTTTAAATATTTAACCCTTAAACCCAATTTCTTTTTCGTTTTGTTCAGCTTGTTTAACAGCCCCGAACTGATCTTCATACTTTTTTAGATTCTCGGTCATAGCCGCAATGATTCTCTTAAAGTGGCCCGGAGTAGTTACAACTTTAGCTGTGACTTTTCCAGAAGCACCAACAATGTTACCAAAAATTACGCGAAACTCTTCTTCGTTATGATCAATCCAAGCAATGTTGGCATACTCGCCACCAGGGATTGAATCATTAATTTGAACCTGCTGATTATTTTGTTCGGGCATATTATTGATTATTGTACAGACAGGTTTTAAACCTGTCTCTACGTGTTAATTATTTTTTTTCTTCAAACTCACCTTCAACTGGACCAGCCTCTGCCTTAGGAGCTTCTTCGGCTGTGGCTTGCGGCTGATCAGGTGTTGCTTGAGCTTGTGAAGCCTGCTGATACATCGCGGCGCCGATCTTCTGTGCCACGGTATTTAATTCTTCCATAGCTTTTTTAATCTCATCATACTTATCAGTTCCCTTAACATCTTTCAAAGCTTTTAATTTAGTTTCAAGTTCAGTTTTATCTTCTGGTTTCATTTTATCGCCTGATTCACTTAATAATTTATCAGTTTGGAAAACAACAGCTTCAGCTTGATTCATAATATCAGCTGAATCTTTTTTCTTTTTATCTTCATCAGCGTGCAGTTCAGCTTCTTTACGCATTTTTTCAACCTCATCTTTAGATAAACCAGAAGATGCAGTAATTGTAATATGTTGCGCTTTACCGCTCGCTTTGTCAGTTGCTTTAACATTTAGAATCCCATTAGCATCAAGGTCAAAACCAACCTCAACCTGGGGAATGCCGCGTGGAGCTGGTGGAATACCATCTAAGATAAATCTGCCAAGGCTCTTATTATCTGAGGCCATTGGTCGCTCACCTTGAACGACGTGAATTTCAACACTAGTTTGAGAATCTGCCGCGGTTGAAAAAATTTGTGATTTTGATGTAGGAATAGTTGTATTGCGTTCAATCAATGGAGTGGCTACTCCGCCGAGGGTTTCAATACCTAAAGTTAATGGCGTAACATCCAAAAGTAGAACGTCGCGAATATCACCCTGCATAACACCGGCTTGAACAGCCGCACCTAAAGCCACTACTTCATCAGGGTTAACTGTTAAATTTGGATCTCTACCAAAAAAACTTTTAACTTTTTCTAATACTAAGGGCATACGTGTCATACCACCAACCATAATAATTTCTTGTAAATCATTAATACCCATACCAGCATCAGCCAAAGCTTTTTTACATGGTTCAATGGTTTGCTCAACTAAATCCCCGACTAATGATTCTAATTTAGCGCGTGTCATCTTCATTACCATGTGCTTAGGACCACTGGCATCGCTCGTTATAAACGGTTGATTAATTTCAGTTTCAGTGACAGTTGATAATTCAATTTTAGCTTTTTCAGCCGCTTCTTTAATACGTTGTAAGGATAAAGTATCTTTTGATAAATCAACACCTTGATCTTTTTTAAATTCATCAATAATCCAAGTGACAATACGTTGATCAAAGTCTTCACCGCCTAAGTGAGTATTTCCATTAGTTGACTTAACTTCAACTGTGTCTTCAGAAATCTCTAAGATTGAAACATCGAAAGTTCCACCACCTAAATCGTAAACCGCAACTTTCTGGCCTTTCTTTTTATCAAAACCATAAGCAAGCGCGGCGGCAGTTGGTTCATTAATAATACGCTTAACATCAAGCCCAGCAATCTTACCAGCATCTTTAGTAGCTTGTCTTTGGCTGTCATCAAAATAAGCAGGGACTGTAATAATCGCTTCGGTTATTTTTTCACCAATTTTAGCTTCTGCGTCCGCTTTTAACTTTGACAAAATCATAGCTGAAACTTCTTGTGGTGTATATTCTTTGTCTTGAATTTTAACTTTGACACCGTCACCAGATTGAATAATCTTAAACGGCATGTTCTTTAAGTCGCGTTGTACCTCTGGATCATCAAACCTGCGACCAATTAAACGCTTAACCGCAAAAATAGTATTTTCCGGATTAGTCACAGCTTGACGCTTAGCAGTTAAACCAACTAAACGTTCACCGGTTTTAGAAACGGCGACGATTGAAGGCGTGGTTCGGTTCCCCTCAATATTTTCAATAATTTTTGGTTGACCACCTTCCATGATAGCCATGGCACAATTAGTGGTTCCTAAATCAATTCCTAGAATTTTTGGCATATGATATTAATTTTTAATTATTTAATTTTCCGCCAGAGGCGGACCAGCCTTTGGCTGGCAATTTTTATTACTTGGTTTCTATCTTAATTTTATTCGGCTTAGCCTCGGGTGCTTTCGGAATTATAATCTTTAAAATTCCATCTTCAGATTTAGCCTTTGCCTCATGACCTAGAACATGGGTTGGTAATTGAACCGAGCGATAAAAGCTGCCGCGACGAATTTCTTTACGGTAATAATTTTTTTCATCAATCTCGCTTTGCTTTTCAGCTTCTCCCTTAATTGATAAAATGTCATTTTCAATCGCAATATCAACTTTAGTTGGATCAATACCCGCAAGCTGTGTTTCTACGATGACATTATCCTTATCTTCATACATATCGATAGCCGGAATGCTCCCCATTTCTTCAAATGGCTCAAGCATTGGCATCCATTTAATTAGTGAGCTCATATGGTTATAATTAATTTTATAATTTTTAATTTTTAATTTTATAAACCGCGACACGCGCCGGGATTATTACTTTTTCATACAACTGATAACCACCTTTTAATTCTTCTGCTACTATATCATCTAACTTGTTATCTTCTGTCTCTCTAGTCTCAATTGCTTCCATTAAATTATGATCAAACTTCTTATTTTCAGTTTCAATCTCTTTGATCCCTGCTTCCCCGAGAACTTTTTTAAACTGTTGAATAACATGTTGTAAACCAGTTAACCAATTTTTATCTCCTTCTTTAGGATAATGTTGCAAGGTAAGTTTTAAATTATCATAAACCGGCAGCATTTCTAGAATCAAGCCTTCATTAGCATACATAGCTAGATCAATTCTTTCCTTAGCAGTTTGTTTTAATAAATTCTGATAATCAGCTAAAGCTAATTTATATTTATGATCTAATTCGTCACATTGCTTTTTACAATCATCATGATTATCTGCAACTTGATCAATATCTTTTTGGTCAACTTGTTCCGACATAGTGTTTTATTTTTTAAATTGATTAACTAAATAATTAAGTCGCGCTTTATTAAGTCCATAATCCATTCTAACTGGACCAACTAAACCAATTAAACCAACTCTATCTTTAGCTTGATAACGGCTTAAAATTGCTCCAGAAAAAATCCCAAAAGGACTTTCATGACCGATTTTAATTTCTGGTGCAAAGCTAACTTGTTCAAAAATTTCACCGACGATATCATCAATCCGATCAATAATGGCTGACATATCATAAACCATCTGGGTTTGATTAAATTCTGGTTGCTGTAAAAGATTAGAAATACCAGTGTAATAAACATTGTATTTATGAAAAGCCCAAATTACAGCCAAACCCGACATGCTAGCTAATTGTTTAGCAACTTGCTTGTCTTCAACTTCATTATTAGCACCGACTCCGGCTAATAACTCTTCTTCTTTCTTAGAAATAGGCTTGGTATCAATTTCAGCTGCATGTTGAGCATAAGCTTTTTCAGTTGGAATTCTGCCGGCCGAAGTATAAGGTTGAACAATCCAACCATCTTCTTCTAATTCAGCCATATCATTACGTACTGTGGCCGAAGAAACAGGTACATGATACTTTTCCACAATAGAACTAGATGCCACGGGGCAACCAGTCGCAATATGTTCTTTAATTATTATTTCTAATATTAGCCTTTTTCTTTCTTCCATAGAATATATTATCTTTAAACATTGTCATTTTATCATTATTAGCAGTCACACGTCAAGAGTGCTAATAACTAATTATTTATCATTGACAAAAACACAAAAGTTAACTAACATAAAAATGTTAGAAATAAATCTAGCCCCTTAAAATAAGGAGAATTAAACATGAGCAAAACCACAGAAACAATATCCTCTGTAGTAATTGGATTTTTTGCTATCGTTGGAGTAACTGCTTTCTTTGAAGTTCTTAACAAAAAGATTGACGAGCACAAAGAAAAGCAAGAAAAAAAAGAAAAATAAAACTCCCCGGAATAACAAACTAAAATTAACCCTTGAGTATCAGGTTTACACTCGAGGGTTTTTTGTATTCTCCAAAATGCCGTCGGCTGTAACGAAAACTAATGTTGACATTGCTTATAATCAATGATATATTGTCCACAATATTTGTTTTTTGAAATCAAAATTATTAAATCATGTACCTTAACCAAGAGAAGTTCGTCATTAATATAGAGCACCTATCATCTCCTATACTCTTAACCATCCCCCACGGAGGGATGAATAGTAAATATTCTTCATGGCTTAAAAATTTTTTTAAAGAAAGGACAAAAGCAGAAGAAAAAGAAAAGAATATTATTCAAGGAGAAAAAATAGCGTTGGGTGGCGATGGACAAATTTGGCATATTGTTTGTGACATTCTAAAAGATTATCCGGCCAATGCGGTAATGGGACTCTTACCTCGTAACATTGTAGATTACAATCGTTTTATCAAAGAAGTGGCTTACGCTGATAAAAAAGTAAGTACGTTTTATGATTTTTATCATAAAAGTATTGAAAGAATTATTAAAAAGTTACTTCTTAAGCATAAAAAAGTTATTCTACTTGATCTTCATGGATTTGGGACACAACCAATTGTAGAAAATACATTTGATATTATATTGGGGACAAACGACAAAGAAACAAGCCCTGATAAAATAGATGAATTTTTCTACAGCAGCCTAAAGAATAACTACAAAATATTTTGTAACGGGGTTGATAATATGCCACCAGAAACTTTATATAAAGGTGATACCAGTAATCTTTACTACTATAAGAAGTTCGGTATCAATACCATGCTTATAGAAATTGCTTCTAAATTTAGAAGTGGGAAAATCTCAAGCTCCAAAGAGAATGGAAAACAATTGGCCAAGGATATTGCTCGTTTCTTAAAACAACTGGAAAATAAGCTAAAACAAATTTGAAAGAAAAAAAAGCGTTAAAATTATTTAACGCTTTTTTGATAATTGACACATTAATAAATTAAAGGTACTTTATAATAAATCAAACTCCTCTTTCAAAAATCAAATAACACTAAGCAATGGACAATAAAAACTCCGACTTAGATTTAAAAGACGCAGAAGACATGACTCAAGATGATTGGGAGAAATTGGCTGCTTGCGAATCAGGCTATAAAAAGATAGCCGAAAAAATCAAATGGTTTTTCAGACTATTTGATACACCGCTCTTATGCTCCAATGTTGAAGAGGTTAAGGATAAATTTAAAGAGGCCTTTAAAGACCTGTCTTATCCTAAACCACTTGAATCGTTTGAACTACAAATTGAAAAAGGGTTAATTTATTTTTCGGGATCTATCCCATCACCGATAAATAATTCACCTATTTATTTTTCCTACGAAAAATAATACTGCGATTCAAATAGGCTCTTTATGAAAAAGAAAAACGTTAACGACCATAGTGGTAGCTAACGTTTTTTTATTTTTTGATATTTGATCTTTTACTTTGGTTTCTTATATTCCCCAAAATACCATTGCATAAATTCGCGGGCAATTGGCGAAGCAATAAGATCACCGCCTTTGCCCTCTTCAACTAAAATTGTGATGACAATTGACGGATCATCATATGGTGCAAAACCAGTAAACCAAGCATGTGGATCTTTTTTAGTTGACCACTGCGCCGTTCCAGTTTTTCCAGCCACCGCGACCGGCAAGCTGTTCATGCTGCGCGCTGAACCCGAAGTAACTGTTTGGCGCATACCTTCACGTACGATTTGAATATTGTCCGGGCTAATCATGCTCTTAGTTAAAACCTGTGGTTCAATCTTTCTGACGCTTTCACCGCTTGGTTTAACAATTTCTTTAACCACGTGCGGTCGATAAATTGTGCCGCCATTAGCAAAAAACATGGTGTAAGCTGCGACTTGTAATGGTGTCACAATTAAATCACCTTGCCCAATAGCTAAATGATAAGTATCACCAATATACCATTTTTCTTTTTTAGTAGCTTCTTTCCATTCTTTAGTTGGTACAAAACCAGAGCCTTCATTGGGTAAATCTATACCCAGAGGTGCACCTAACAAAAACTTTCTTAAATAAGCCGACATTCGATCAACCCCTAAACCAATAAAATTATCATAACCACCACCGATATAGTAGAAAAAAGTATTAACTGATTCAGCTAAAGCTTTTTTAACATTAGTTTGACCATGACCACCGGCTTTCCAATCAGGGAAAACCCACTGCCCAACACGCAAACCACCGGTGCTAAGAAAAGAAGTGTTTTCAGTAATAATTTTTTCTTGTAAAGCCGCGGCGGCAATAATTGGTTTAATAGTTGAACCTGATGGATATTCGCCCGAAACAGAGCGACTAAATAAAGGTAAGTCAGGCGATTGTTCCAAGGCTTGGTATTCGTTTTGTTTAATACCACGAGCAAAAACATTATTGTCGTAAGACGGTAAACTAACTAAAGAAACTATTTCACCGGTTTGTGGATTTAAAACTACGGCCGAAGCTTTTTTTAAACCAGCCTTGGCTAAATAACTTGCCATAATAGCTTCTAATTTTTGCTGGGCCGTAGCATCAAGTGACAAAACAATATTATTACCTGGGACTGACGGAGTTTCACTTACTATCTTTTTTTCTTTACCCAAAGCATCAACTTCAACTTGTTTCAGGCCGGGAATGCCGCGTAATTCAGTCTCCCATGATTTTTCTAAACCAGATTTACCAACATAATCAAGTGGCGAATAAATAGCTTGATTAGCCGCTAATTCTTCTGGACTTATTTTGCCAGCATAACCTAAAACATGTGACAAAGATAAGGTCGGTAAATCATAACTACGACGATTAGTATTTGATAAAGTAATACCTGGTACAGAAAAAGATTCTAAATAAATTTTAAGCGCTTGTTCATATTCAATATTGTCAGCTAAAAATAACGGCTGATAGTATTCGATTTGCGAAGGCTTTAAAGAATTTATTTTAGTTTTGATTTCTGTGGCATCAAAATCTTTGGTCATGTCGGCTAAACGATCAATCAGCTTATCTCTTTCAACAACATCTTTTGGTAAATCAGCTGGCACACAATAAAGTAAAAAGTTGGCTACGTTATGAACCAAATCTTTACCATTAGTATCAAAAATAATTCCTCGATTAGCTTCAGGATGTTCTAAACGTAAACGGTTACCATTAGCTACTTCGCGATAATAACTACCTTGAACAATTTGTAGCCACAATAAACGCCCAGCTAAAATTATTAATAATACAACACCAGTAAGTTTTAAAAAAGAAATGTACTTAGGCGACAAATGATTGCCAACTGTTTCTTCGCCGCGCTCAGTTGGTGTAAAAGCTTCTTCAACCCAATCACGATGATACTTACCATTAAAATTTCCATAGCTAAGTTTACCTTCTTGGATTACAAAAGGATCTTTATTATTAGATTGTCGGCGACGAGCAATCATCATAAGAAATTACTTATTAAACAATAAAAAGACTGGTCGAAAACGACGAGAAACGGCATTGATAATATAAAAAGCTAAACTAGCGGCTATAATATTAACTATTAAAGACAAGAGCATAATTTTAAAACTCTCAAGCCAACCAAAAGCCAAAACTCCGGCTTGATAATCAATCAATAAAAAAGCTAAATCCCACACCACTGTAACAACTGCACTAATAATAACAATAGAATAGATTGAACGGTTGGTTATAACTTTTTCAAACATTAACTGAATAATGATTAAGGTTATAAAAAGAATAATTAAATAACTACCAAAGAAGCGAAAAGAAAAAACTTCTAAAACTAAACCGCCTATTAAAGCCCACCAAGCGGCTAATCTAATGTTAGATAATAACAATACAAAAATTAAAGCCAATGGCAATAAATGTAAACGATGTAAACCAAAAGGCAGAGAACCAACAAAAACCGCATCTAAAAAAGCCACGGCGCCGATCGCAATAAAACTAGCAAAAATGTGACGATACATTGATTTATTGTTGTTTAAGAATAGCCACAAACCTTAGGTTGTCAAAATTAGCGGCTGGTTCAATAATGGCGCTTTGCCATAATTCATTGCTTTGTTTAATAACTTGGCTAACAGTACCAATTAGAAGCCCTGGCGGCATACCAGTCTCTAAACCAGAGGTTACAATAACTTGTTTTTCTAAAATTTCCTGACTTTGAGGAATAAGTTCAGTAATAATATTAAGCCCTAAATCACCGCGCGCAATACCAATAGTTTTACCTTGGCCAGCAATACCAACCGCTAGCCGACAATCAGAGCTATATAAAAGACAGGCTTCAGCAATATTACTTTTTACGCCAGTTATTTTACCAATTAAAACTCCCTCAGAACTAACAATCGGCATACCGATTGCCACGCCTTGATCAGAGCCTTGATTTAAAGTAATAGTTTTACGATTGTGCCAGCTATCTTCTGCTATACCACGAGAAATAACTTCTGCCATTTGTAATGATAATTTTTTAGTTTGAGCAAAAACTAAATATTCTCGTAATTTTTTATTTTCATCTTCTAAAGTTAATAAACGAGCATTCTCAGCAGCTAAAGTTTGGTTTTCTTTATCAACGGCTTCTAGTTTATTTTTTAAATCAGTATTAGAAAGTTCACCCAAACTACTGGGTCTTAATTTTTCAGCTATTTGATGAGTAATCGTGGTGAAGGGGTTTAATAAAGTTCTAATCAATCCTCCGGCCAACGGTAAACTATCTGAAGCGCCTAAAATAATTAAGAAAGCCACAATACCTCCCAGAACGGCCAGCGTTGCAACGGGACGTTTGTTTGTCATACTGGTTTTAAGTTATAGTTCTTTAGTACTAGGTACAATCACGCGCTCCAAAAGACCGGGATCTGATAAAAGGATACCGGTGCCGCGTACCACACAAGTTAAAGGATCATCTGCTACGCGCACAGGAATTTTTGTGGCTTGAGCAATTTCTTGATCAAGCCCGCGCAATAAAGCGCCACCACCAGTTAAAATTATGCCGTATTCATAAATATCAGCTACTAATTCTGGCGGTGTAGTTTCTAAAATTAATTTTATATTATCGGTGATTTGATGAATGCTACGAGAGATAGCTTCTCTAACTTGTCCGTCAGTTACACGCAGCTCTTTTGGTAAGCCGTTCATTAAATCTCGGCCCCTAACAGTCATTTCTAAAGATTCTTTCAAAGGTGTAGCTGAACCAATTCTAATTTTTATTTCTTCAGCTAACTGTTCACCAATTAAAAGATTAAATTCTTCGCGCAAGTATTGAATAATATCATGATTCAAAAAATTACCAGCTAAACGAAGATTCTTCCAATTAACAGCTCCGCCCAAAGAGATAACTGCGATTTCAGTTGTTCCACCACCAATATCAACAATCATAGTAGCCGTAGCATCAATCACTGGTAAACGCGCGCCAATCGCGGCGGCCATAGTTTCTTCAATCAAATGAACTTCACGGGCTCCGGCTGATTTAGCAGCGTCTTCTACGGCCTTCTTTTCTACTTCAGTAATATCTAACGGAATTCCAATTACAACTTTAGGACGAGGTACGAGCGTAAATTGTTCAGAGTGCGCTTTATCAATAAAATATTTAAGCATTTTTTCTGTGACTTCAAAATCAGAAATAACACCGTCAATCAATGGTTTAATAACTTGAATATGTGCCGGGGTTTTACCCAACATTTTTTTAGCTTCTTCACCAACCGCTAAAATTTCTTCAGTGCGTGTGTTAACAGCCACCACCGATGGTTCGTTAATTACAATCCCCTTGTCTGGTGTATAAACTAAAGTATTGGCCGTTCCCAGGTCAATACCTAAATCTTTACTAAATTTTCCAAAAAATTTATTAAGCACAAATATTATTTTAATTTAGAGACAACTTCTTTAAAATCAATTAATTCAAATGTTTCACTGCTACGGGCTTTTAATTCAACTTTATTTTCTTTCAGAGTTTTTTCACTAACAACTATTCTCCAAGGGCAACCAATCAAATCAGCTTCAGCAAATTTTTCTCCAGCAGTTTGCTCACGATCATCATACAAAACCTCAACTTTAGCTTTTAACAAAGCTTCATAAAGTTCATTAGTCTTTGCCTTAACTTCACTATTAGCCGAATTTAATTCAAGCAAATGAACTTTAAAAGGCGCCACTGATTCTGGCCAAATAATTCCTTTATTATCATGTAAAACCTCTACTAAGGTTCCCATAACTCGGCTAGGTCCAAAACCATAGCAACCCATAACAATTGGCTGTTTACTTCCTGCTTCATCCATATATTCAAAGTCAAAGGCCTTAGAAAAGCGTGTACCAAGTTTAAAGATGTTCCCTACTTCAACCGCCTTCTTTTCACTTAGCTGATCGGCGCCGCACTGCGGACAAACCGCTTTAGTTCCCTTTATTTCACTATTTATTGCAATATGGCAAGCTTCACAGATATGAATCGTGTCTTCACCAGCTTCAGTTAAAGTTTGAAATTCATCAGAGGCTTTACTAAAAGCACCACCGGAAGCTCTTGTTAAAAAGGTAGTTTCACCAATCCCAAGACGATCATATATTTTTTTATAAGCAACAATGGCTTTTTCGTAAAAAGTATCAAGGTCAGCTTCGTCTTTATGGAAAGAATATAAATCCTTCATGGTAAATTCTCGACCGCGCAAAAGTCCAGCCTTAGGACGTAATTCATTTCTAAATTTAGTTTGAATTTGATAAACCGCAATTGGCAAATCTTTATATGAATTTACAAACTGTTTAATTAAAGGAGTGACAATTTCTTCATGACTTGCGCCTAGCGCATATTCTTTTTCATCACCACCCTCTAATTTAAACAACGCATCAAAACTATCCCAACGACCAGTCTTTTCCCAAATATCTTTAGGTGTTAAAGCTGGCATTAAAATTTCTTGTCCACCAATTAAATCAATTTCTTCGCGAACAATATTACAAATTTTTTCATGCACTTTAAGCCCTAATGGTAATAAAGTAAAAATACCAGCTGAGAGCTTATTAACAAAACCAGCTCTTAATAAGAGTTGAGCATTTATACTGGTCTCATCATGCGGTATTTCCTTGGTTGTTTTAGTAAAAAGGATTGATTGTTTCATATAATTTATAGCTCCGAAGCTTAAGCGTAGGGCTATTTATTGTTTTAGTTTAACCGAAAAATGGCACATTGTCAAAACAAAAAGATGTCCCGTCAATCGTGACTGACGGGACATCATTGTATAAAATTTGTGTTCAGCTACTATTTGTTGCGACGGGTAATATTGTCCCAAATTACTAAGATTGGTGAAGCCAAGAAAATAGAGCTATAGGTTCCGAAGAAAATACCAACCAATAATGACAAAGCAAAATATTTAATAGAAATACCACCCAAGAAAACAATCGAAGCTAAAACCAACAAAACAGTTAAAGAAGTATTAATTGATCTAACTACAGTTTGATTAAGACTGGTGTTAACGGTACCAGCAAAATCCTGACTGGAGCGCGGGAGGTTTTCTCTAATACGGTCAAACACAACAATTGTATCATGAACGCTAAAACCAAGAACGGTTAAAGCAGCAGCCACGAAAGTAGTGTTCACTTCAACACCATAAAACTTTCCTAAGAAAGCAAAGAAACCCAAAACAATTAAAACGTCGTGGAATAAAGCAATCAAAGTAGCTGTCCCATATTTCCAAGAAGCGACTGGACGAGAAACTTTTCTAAAGGCCCAGGCCACATACAAACTGATAGCAATCAAAACTAAAATAATAGAATAGATTGCTTTGCTTTGTAATTCAACCCCAACTGATGGACCAACTGATTCAAAACGCTGTTCTTCTAAAACCGGGGCTTTAGCGCCTTTATCAGTAGCTAATTTACTAAGTTTTTCTAGCGCAGCTTGGTGAACATCTTCTGAAGTCTGTTGAAACCTAAGAATCATGCCCTTATCTTCAGCTGGCTGAGCGGTTAAACTCTGTAATTTTAATTCTTCTAATGATTTTTCAACTTCAGTAACCGTTGGCTCAACGCCGTTAAATTTAACTTCTAATATACTTCCGCCAGTAAAATCAATACCAAGCTTTAAGCCCCACATTGCTAAGGCGGCGATGGATGCTACTACAAAAATAGTAGACAAGGAAATCCAAAGAGATCGTTTTGAAATAAAATTTATCATATTCTTAATTTGATTTTCTATAACCAATTAGCCAACGATGTTTTTCAAACCATTTTTCACTAAAGAGACGTAACAAAGTACGAGTCACAGTAATAGCACTAAACAATGATAGTAAAACACCGAGTAACAAAGTAACAGCAAAGCCCTTAATAACGCTGGTTGAAAATTCAATCAAGACAATACAAGTAATAAGGGTAGTAAAGTTACTATCACGAATTGATGGCCAAGCGCGAGAAAAACCTTCTTGAATCGCGTTAGACAATGATCTACCGGCTCGTAATTCTTCTTTTAATCTTTCGAAAATAAGAATATTAGCATCAACCGCCATACCAATAGACAGAATGAAACCAGCAATACCAGACAAGGTCAAAGTTACTGGCCAAAGTTTAAAGATGGCTAATGACAAAACTCCGTAAACTGCCAAAGCAATAACTGATAAGAAACCAAGGAAACGATAGTAAATAATCATAAACAAAGCGACCAAAATAAGACCAACAATACCAGCCTTTAAGCTATTATCAACTGATTGTTGTCCTAAAGAAGCACCAATAGTTTGTTGATTAACTAAAGTAATTGGTAAAGGCAAAGCACCGGCATTAAGACGTTTTACTAATTCTTTAGATTCAGTAGTTGTAAAGTTACCAGTAATGACTGCCTTACCGCCAGTAATTTTTTCATTAACATTTGGTGTGCTAATTGCGTAACCATCTAAGAAAATAGCGACTGGTTTACCAACGTTACGAGCCGTAATTTCTTCAAACATTTTAGCTCCCTGGTCATCAAATTCTAAACTAACTTCGGGAGTATTATCCTGTTGATTAAATTGTACAGTCGCGCGTTTTAAGTTGCGGCCAGTTAACTCAGTGTTCTTCCATTGAGCATCATTGCCCAGCACATCAGCGGCTGACTTTGTTTTAACAAGAATATGGCTCAAATTATATTCTGGATTTTCATCCGTCTTATAAATAATATGATAACCAAACTTTGTTTCTACCACATAAGAAATGGTACCAACCTTTTGTTCAAATACAGTTTTTTCAAATGGTTCTACCATAGCACCCTTAGCAAACCAGTTTAAATCACCACCACTATCCTTAGCGCCTGGTTCAGTTGAATTGGCTTTAGCTAATTCAGCAAAGTTAGCTGTTGTAGCTTTAGCTTTAAGTTCTTTAATTTTGGCGTAAGCCTGTTCTTTGGTTAAATTACCAGTACATTGCTCAGCACCTTTGTAACAAATTAAAATATGTGAGGCTCTAACTTCTTTTATGCGTTTTTCTGAAACTGAAAGTAATTCATAACCAGTTGCGGTTTTTATTAAATCACGACTAGTTTTTCCAGCACCAACTGCTTCTGCGGCTTTGGCTAAATCAGGATTATCTCTTTTAGAAACCCAGCCGATATTTCCACCGTTATCTTTAGTAGTAGTGTCTTCGCTAAAAGCTTTAGCTAAAGCAGAAAAATCTCCACCTGATAAAAGTTTACCTAAAATATCTTGAGCTTTGGTTTCAGCTTTTTTATTAAAATCAGCAATGTCTTTGGTTTGCTCAGGAGTTAAAGTTGGAGCTGGACCAACGCGTTGTTCTTTAAATTCTAGTAAAGGAGTTTCTCCAATTTTTTTAATAGCTTCGCGAATATCTGTTATACCAGCTAACTCAACTAAAATACGATATTTACCATCAGCCGTTCGATTAACTTGGACTAATGGTTCGCTAACACCAAAAACATTGACGCGGCGTTCTATAACGTCTCGCGCACCTTCAACAGCTTGTCCTTGATCTTTACTTGGCACAGCGCTGACATCAGCGTCATAAACCAATTGAGAACCACCTTGTAAATCTAAACCTAAACGAAAAGGCACCTCTTTGGTGTGTGGTAAAGGAATTTTCCACTTACCAAGCGCTTGGTTATAGTAATTGCCAAAAGTAACTAGAGAAGCAGCAATGGCAATAACAAGCACAAATAAAAAGGCCCACCAGACCTTGTTTCTGCCCTTAGGCAAGAAAATCTTACTAAAAATCGAATCAGACATAGGTTATTATAATTTATATATTGTTTGTCTATTGTAGATTAAGAATTATTAAAAAGCAAGCCCAAACCATGTGGGAAACTCAGTTTTTAAGCCTTATTTAGCTAGCTCTTGACAAGATATTAAATATGTGATATAGTATATTTACTAAACGACACACTTAGTCCTTAATAGTTAAGCAAAGACTATTATTGTAAAAATAGCACATAGACGGCAGAGGTCCGACAAAATGTATTAACACACAAAAAAATAACAGCGATCGGGAGGTAATCCCAGCGATACGGAACGCTAAAAATCCATTACCCCTTTCATCTTTGTTTGAAAAAAAGATGAAAGGGGCTTTTTTTATACTTTTAAAAAACCCCTTGTTTCCCCTACTCTTATTGACAAAATATCATATATATACTATAATCAAAAATCAAAACATTTTTAAAACCACTTAAATTAAACAAAAATTGAAAACTATATTTGTAATTTTGTTTTGTGTATTAGCACTTTCACAAACGCCAGCCCAAGACTTTGATCTTTTGATCGGAGTGACTTCAACAAAAAAGTCTGGTGACAACCCAAGCAGCATAAGTTTAGAATGTAATGTTAATGAAAAATTTCATTCTACTGTAACTTATGGCGGAACAGGCTTGTCAAATAGTGCCACTGCTTTGATTGATTATAAAATCATCAATCTTAGCTCAGCTCAAAGTAACTGGAAAGTTAACATCTGGGCAGGTCCTGAACTTTTAACTTTTGAAGACGAAGGAAGAAATAATATTTATGTTGGGCTTAATAGTTCATTAAATATTAAAATAAAACGACTGGAACTAACTAACTCCTTTTACCTCGCCAGCAAAATAAAGGCTTTAAGTTTCAAAGCCTCGTTTAAAGTCTTTGAAGACTTTAAACTTTATAGCAGAATTATTTTTGCTGAAATAAAAAACCAGAAAATGACGGTTCCGGAAATAGGTTTAGCGGTTAGCTTCTAACAATTATTAATTAAAAACCCTTTAAATCACGATTTAAAGGGTTTTTTGTTTATGCTAAAAGATATATGTTATTTTAAATATTTTTTATCAACCAAATCTGTTACTAGCTTAAAATGCTCTGGGTTATGAAAATCTAATTTACTACGATCAATAAAATAAGCATTAACATGGCGACGTTCAAAAAAATCACGATGAGCATTACCAGCCGTAACAAACCTATCTAAAACACTGTCACTCAATTCAAACAGTCTCCCCCGCTTCATCATAAACTCTTTAATGCGTTCTTTATCAGATTCCAAAATAATCATTAAATCAGGCATGGATAAAAAATGAGCATCTAACTCATACATCTCATTCATTAATTCTTTATGAAAATCATGCTCTAGCCAAGTTTCAGTATAAACATTGTTAGTTAGCCAAAACGTATCCATAATAACTAGCTTACCAGCCTGTTTTAAACGTTCAGCCTCTATATGCATTTTAGTTAAAAGATTCCTAAAAAAGAGCCTAGATTCAAGCTGATTTTTATTATCTCGTAAATTCTCTTTAACTCTTTCTGGAAATTCTTCACCTTCAAAAATAGGTGTACCACCATAATAGTCAGTTAACTTATTAACTAAGGTTGATTTACCAGTGCCTGGGCCACCACAGATAGCGACGATAAAACCGGGATTTTTACTATCAATCATATCATTTTAAAGTTTACTTTTTATCATATAAGCAACCTTTTTAGCTGATAAAAAAGTATTATCTATTATTTGATTATCAACCAACGGTATCGCAGAATCTATATTTAATTTTTTTCTAATTAAATTTAGCTTTTTTACATCACTAAGTTTGTTAAATTCTTTTCTTGATTCATCTTTTAATCGTCTATGGAGTTCTTTATCTGCACAAGCTAATTTAACAAAGAATACCTGGCTATTATATTGCTTCATTATCTTAATAATTTTCTTTATAAATAAATTATCCTTTTTCCCGCCCAAAGTCTCTAGACCATAAACAAAAGTAAAAATTAATCCTTTAACTTTATTTTTGGCCGCAGTTTCTATAATCTCTAAACGAAGCTTTTCTACAAAATCAGAATAACCTTTGGTCCCTGAAGGGAAAAGTAAATATGCTAAATCAACCGTAAGATGATTATGGAACACCTTATAGCCTGTTAGCTTGGCTAATTCTCTGGCCACTGTCAGCTTTCCGACCGCTGGCGGACCATATATAATTATAAACTTCATGTTACTTTTGTTCTTTATAAATATTTTTTTCACCACACCAAGGACAATACCAGTCTGTTTTATCAACTGGCGCATCACCAATCGTCCACCATTTTTCACAAGTTGCGCAAGAAAAATGGCTTAGCTGTTCTGTGGTTCGTTGATTATCTGACATTTTAATAATATAAAATTATTGGCAGAATACCACCTAAAAACATAATTAATACAAAAAATAAAAATTTGAACAGTTTTTCCTTAAGCACCTTGCGGTTATAAAAAACATTAATAGCTGAGTAAGTTGCCATAAGAACAATAGTCAGTAAAAAATAAAAAATAGCTAACTCTTTATAAATTGTACCTGTCATCAAACCCACCACGTTAAGAATAAAAATACTACCAATATTATTGGTAAACCAACCAAAAGTATCCCAACCTTGTTCTTCTTTTTCTTGATGACCGATTTTGGCGTAAGCCAAGCTAGAAACAAATAACAAAGGGATGGCGAGTACTATTTGAGCAATCATTTGAATAATAAATTTAGAAGGACTTAAGGTCCAAACTAAAGTTAAAATAAAAAAAAGACTACCCATCATAAAAGAGTTAATACTGACTTTGACCGAAGCTTTATGGTGGCTTACTTCAAAAAAATGTTTCATAAGATTTTTATTATAATGCTTCTAAAACCCTGGCTAGATGATGGCTAGCATACTCATCATAATTTTTAAAAAATTCTAAAAATAATTTATAGATTTCTTCTCTCTCAGTGTTACCGTCTTCTTTAGCAAATCTTATACCATTTTCTAATTCTCTCAAACTATTATGTGCGTTTAAAGTAAAAAAATTATGGAAAGATCCAATAATTTCATTTTTATCAAAAGTTGCTAATTTTTCAATAATATAAAAATGTTCGGGTTTTATTTCTCTGTCTTCAATAAAACTCTGAACTTTTTCGTTATTAATGATTGACTGGGATTTATTTTCGTTAAAAATCTCCATAAAAAATTATTAAAAATAAAAAAACTATAATAACCCTAAATAATCTAATCCTAAATAGCCTACCTCAACATCAGTTAATTCACCGCTCCTTAATAATTTTCTAAAATTATTTAAAGATAATAATTTTACTTCTAAAAACTCATGCTCATCTAAATTTTGTGCTTTAATTGGTTCACAATCCGTAGCCACAAAACACCAACGATGCATTTTTGAATACCCACAATCATAACACCTAGTCACTAATTTCATTTTACCACGATATCCACTTTCTTCTAATAGCTCTCTAGCCGCGGCTTGAATCGCGGTTTCCTTGTTTTCAATACCACCACCTGGTAACTCTAAAAAAACCTTATCTGGTCCGGGTCGATATTGTTTTACTAAAATAACTTCTTTTTTCTTAGTCAAAGCCAAGACGCAGACCGGACTTGCTTCAGCTTTTATATAAAAATCACTGATTTTATTATTTGGCAACTTAAATATAACTTTTTCAATTATTCTACCGTATTTTTTAAATACCAGCTTGCGTGATAAGGCCTGCCATTTTTTTACTTTAAAAAATTTCTTTTCCATAATCATTTTATTTTTTTATTTCTAGTTTTTTATTAATTAATTTAACAAAAAAATCTCCTAAGCTTAAGCCAATAGTAGCTAAAGCTTTAGGCGTTAAACTAGCGGCGGTTAAGCCAGGTACTGTGTTAATTTCCAAAAAAATAAAATTCTTACTAGACTCATCCCAAATAAAATCAGCCCGAGCTAAATCACGGCAATTAAGCACTTGATAAGTTTTGACTGCCAAAGCCTGAATTGCTTTAGCTTCTTCGCTAGCTATATTAGCTGGGCAAACTTCATCGCTCCCGCCATCAGCATATTTAGCTTCATAATCAAACCACGTAGAAACTTTAGGAATAATTTCAATCACAGGCAGTGCCTCAGCTTTCCCTTGATAATCAGTCACTACCACGGTTAATTCTCGGCCCTTAATAAATTTCTCTATTAAAACTTCGTCTCTGTCAACAAAAACTTTAGCTAAAGCCTCGGCTAATTCCTCTTCGTTTGTAACTATACTAACTCCGACTGAAGAACCAGAATTGTTTGGTTTGACTACCAATGGCCAGCCAAGTAATTTAATTTCCTCTATTTTGGAATTATCATTTTTATTTAATAGAATTCCAGGCGCCATAGTTATATTTTCAGTGGCTAATAATTTTTTAGTTTTAGCTTTGTCCATGGCTAGGGCGCTAGTTAAATAATCAGAAAATAAATAAGGAACTTTCAAAAGTTCCAATAACGAAGGAATTAAGCCATCTTCGCCCCAAGCACCATGAATGATCGGAATGGCTAAATCAATTTTATTATTTTGTGCGTCCTCAAACAGAAGCTTTAAATCTTCAGGTAAATCATAATTTTTCAAATTATAATTTTTTGTCCCCAGAGATTTAGTAACACTTTCGGCCGATAACAAAGATATGGCTCTTTCTTCACCTGGTCCACCAGTAATAATAGCAATGTTTTTCAAGATCATATCCCGTCTTTAGGAATTTTATTATTTTCTATTAATCCGAAGCCACTCATTAAATGCTTGATAGAATTCTCCATTTACTTTAAGATCAGAAACTATCGCTTCAGAATTTGATATATGTTTAATATATTCTAGGCTTTTCTCTGGCGACAAACATTCAAGACATGAAACTGCTATTTCTGTGTCTGATTTTCCATCCCATTCATTAACAACAAATAAATTTCTTAATCCTTTATCCCAGGTAGCATCAATAATTTTCCATTTCCCATCAATTTCAATTTCCAGATAAGTGTGCGAAGAATCATCTTCATGCGGTATGGCTTGAAGTTCTTTTGGTAAATTTATACTACTCCACTTAAAAGTACACAAACGATATCTTACGTTATATCCGCCCTTGCTTAATTCCTTGAATAACATATCAGCTTTTCCAGTACAACATTCATCTGGCTCTTCCAAGGTCAGTGGAATTCTATATGGAATATCTCTTGCTTTTTCAAACTCCTCAATGATATTCATAGTCTTATTGGCCATGACACTTTTTGTATTTTTTCCCACTACCACAAGGACAAAGATCGTTACGACCAACTTTATGTCCTTCGGCGTTCTTCATCTTTTTATCAGTAAAGACTTGAGTTGTGCTGGAAGTCCCCTCACCCATGGTTTTAGCCGGCGCTGAAATAGTAATGTTGTTTAAATTATTAGAAGGCAAGGTAAATTCTTGCAAACCACCAATTTTGTAAATTGAATAAACCACTTGTTTTTGAATTAAGCCAGTTAATTCATTAAACAGTCTAAAGGCTTCTTTTTTATATTCCACCAGTGGATCGCGTTGTCCATAACCACGGAGACCAATGCCGCGACGCATATAATCCATAATTTCTAAATGCTCCATCCATAATTCATCGATTGAACGTAGTAAAACTGATTTTTCAACGTCTGCCCACTTAAAACCAGCTTCAGTAGCTAGCTTAAGCATTTTGTCATAAGTTTCACGCGCTAGATTAGTTAAATATTCAATGATCTCTGTCTTAATTTTAATTTTATCTAACTTAGAAGCGTCGGTCGCAATAGCATCAAGTTTAGTTGATAGCTCTCCCTCGATTGGAAAAATTGTAGCAACATTATTTTTTATTTCTTTTAAGTCCCAGTCTTTAACATAATCAGCCACTGTATGAAAACTAATAATTTGCTCAATTTCTGTTTCTACCATGGACAAAATAATTTCTTTCAAAGTTTTATCAGTTTCTTTCTTGTCTTCACTAATTAATAAAACTTCTTTACGTCGGCCGTAAATAGCTTGACGATGATGATTTATCACGTCGTCATATTCCACTAAATGTTTTCTAATATCAAAGTTATTGCCTTCCACGCGTCTTTGGGCTGATTCAATTGACTTAGACACAACCTTATTTTCGATTGGCGTATCTTCAGGTAATTTCAAAGTCTTCATTAAATTTTTCATTCTGTCGCCACCAAAAATACGCATTAAGTCATCTTCCATAGAAACATAAAACTGACTGGAGCCAGGATCACCCTGACGTCCGGCTCGACCTCTAAGCTGATTGTCGATACGACGCGCTTCATGTCGCTCTGTACCAATGACGTGTAAGCCACCAGAAGCCACCACAGCGTCATATTTATCTTTATCAAACGGAGTACCACCGAGAATAATGTCGACACCACGACCGGCCATGTTAGTAGCAATTGTTACACCACCAGGCATACCAGCTTGAGCAATAATAGAACCTTCTTTTTCGTGTTGTTTAGCATTAAGCACTTGAGCTTGAACACCTTCTCGTTCTAACATAGCACCTAAATATTCATTTTTTTCAATTGAAATAGTACCAACTAGAACTGGTTGGCCGCTGTCATGACGCTCTTTGACTTCTTTAACCACGGCTCTAAACTTGGCTTCCTCATCACCATAAATCAAATCATTCAAATCACGTCTCACCGTTGGTTTATTAGTTGGGATAGAAACCGTGTCGAGTTTATAAATCTTGAAAAATTCTTCAGCTTCAGTAATAGCCGTACCAGTCATACCAGCTAATTTACGATACATACGGAAATAATTTTGGAAAGTAACCGTGGCTAAAGTTCGACTCTCACGCTGAACTTTAACGCCTTCTTTAGCTTCAATCGCTTGGTGCAAACCTTCACTATATCTTCGGCCAAACATCATGCGACCAGTAAATTCATCAACAATAATAATTTCTCCGTCCCTAACTACATAATCCTTATCACGTGTAAATAAAACGCGAGCCTTGAGTGCTTGTTCAATATGATGAACTTCGCGTACACCACCAGTAGCATAAATATTTTCAATTCCCAACCATTCTTCCATTTTAGCAATACCAGCTTCTGTCAAAGTCGAGGCTTTCATTTTTTCATCAACATTATAATCTTCGTTTTCTTTAAGACGCTCAACTAATTGTGCAAATTTAAAATAACGATCAGTTGATTCTTCGGCGGGGGCTGAAATAATTAACGGTGTTCTAGCTTCGTCAATTAAAATCGAGTCAACTTCGTCAACAATGGAATAATATAATTCACGTTGAACCATACTATCTAAACTATCCACCATGTTATCTTTTAAATAATCAAAACCAAATTCATTGTTTGTACCATAGAGGATATCGCAACGATAAGCCTCTTGACGTTCAACTAAACGAAAATGTTTTAAACGTTCATCAAATTGTTTATCATTAGTATATTCTGGATCATACATTAAAGCCTCGTCATGAATAATAACGGCAGTGCTTAAACCTAAAGCATGATAAACCGGCGCCATCCAACCGGCACCAACCTGCGACAAGTAGTCGTTAACTGTTACGAGATGAACGCCGCGACCTGGCAGCGCATTTAAATACATTGGCAAAGTAGCAACTAAAGTCTTACCTTCACCAGTTTTCATTTCTGCAATTTGACCACGATGAAGGATAATACCGCCTACGAGCTGTACATCATAATGACGCTGTTTAATAACTCTTTTAGAGGCTTCACGCACGGCCGCAAAAGCTTCGGGTAAAATATCTTCTAAAATCTTAACTTCTTCTTCTGGACTAAGAGTTTGAACTATTTTGCCTTCTTCATTTTTTGATACACCAAGACGCTGCCGAAAATCAGTAGTTAAGGTTTTTAATTCCTCATCAGACAGCGCAGCCATTTTTTCATTAAAGGAATTGATTTTTTTAATCAAAGGATCTAAGGCTTTAACAACTTTAGCATTTGGATCGCCAAATATTTTAGTAATTACACTCATAATAAAATTATAGAATTCAAACTATTATAAGCTAAATCTAATAAAAAAGCAATAAACAAAGTGGGCGCCTAGGGCGCCCGAAATTATTCACTAGTTCTTTTTAGCGCTATTCTTTTTTCTTTGTATTTTTTAATAAGCTCAATTAAATGATCTTTTACTTTATCAATTGCTTTATATAAATCAGCTTCTAGCTTCTCAACTCGCAATAAATTTTTGGCTACTTCTAAGTTAACTTCAGCGCGGAAAATATCACCCTTATGATGATGCTTAGTTGTTAACTCAACTTCAAAGTCGCAGTTAATAACCTGAATGTTACCCAAAAACTTTTCTACCGCAGCCATCTTCTCTTCAATATAAGCTTGAATGGCTGGCGTAAGTTTTAAATTGTTGGCACGAATATTTATTTTCATAACTTTATGGTCCGAAGCTTTAGCGTAGGACTAGTTAAAATAATTTAATAATATCTTTGAAAGTAACTAAAATAATAATTGCAAACAAAACCAGCAAACCAAGATTATGAACTAGAGCTTCGGTTCTTTGCTTAACCGGCGAGCCTTTAATCTTTTCGATAATAAGAAATAGCACGCGGCTACCATCAAGTCCTGGGAAAGGAATAAAGTTTATCACGGCCAAATTTAATGAAAGCAGTGCACCAAATTGAGCTAAATAAGCAAAGCCAAGATCAGCCATTTGTCCAGTTAAAGTAGCGATTCCGACTGGCCCAGCCACTTGGGCTGAAACATTTTTACCAGAAAACAGTTGAACAATAAGAGTAAATAAACCAACGATAATTGCCCAGAGCAACAAACCAGTTAATTTAATACCTTCCCAAATTGCTAAATACCACGGATAACGAACAATACCGGTCTCGGCAATCGAGATTCCTATGCCGGCCTTATTAGTTTCACTCATTATTTTAGGCGTAATTACCTTATCAATTTTTTCCTGACCACGCTTAATAGCATAATTTAATGATTGACCAGATTTATTAGCTACAAAATTCTGTACTTCGCTATAACTAGAAAATGTTTGATTATTAATTGAAACAATCGTATCGCCTGATTTTAATCCGGCCTGTTCGGCTGGTGACTTTGGTAAAACCTGCATAATCTGAATTTGACGATCGCGTATAACTGCGCCTTGCGGTAAAGCGCCAGCATCAAGTGCTTGCGGCAAACCAAGACCAAGGCCAAGAATAATAATTACGGCCGCTAAAATAATATTCATTACCACGCCAGCAGATAAAATTATAGCTCGCTTCCAGATAGCTTTATTACCAAAACTTGTTGGATCAGTTTTGTCTTCTCCGTTTTCACCTTTAATTTTTACAAAACCGCCGATTGGAATTAAGTTAAGAGAATAAACCGTGCCATGTTCTTGCTCTTCTTGAGTGAGCTCTCTTGACCCTCTAATGAAACGAAATCTTCTTACCCAACTAATTTCATCAACTTCACGCTTTTCATCAATAATTGTTTCTTTAATAACTTCAGAGCCATCTAATAATGGTGCTGAATCTAACTCTAATTTTATATTTTCTGATTCAATAATTTTTTTAATTTTACGCTCACGCCAAATTTGCCAACCAAAAACTCGTGGCGGAAAACCCAAACCAAATTCTTCAGCCCCAACGCCAAAACGACGAGCTGTAAAAAAATGGCCCCATTCGTGGGCTAAAACTAAAATGCTTAATAAAACTAAAAATATTATTATAGTAACTAACATAATTTATTTAATTTAAACGGTCATTATTTCTTTTTCTTTATAATCACGAGCTTCTTTTAATTCCTCATTATAAGCCACGACCGCTTCATCGAGCTCTTTAACAAAACGAAATTTATCGTCTTCAGAAACTTCTTTAGCTTCATATGCTCCTTCAATCTCCTGTTTAACTTCATCACGTAATTGTCTAATAACAATACGCGCATCTTCCATCTTGGTATTTAATTTTTTGACTAAATCATGACGATTTTCTTCAGTTAAGGCTGGAATGCTTAAACGAATTTTATCACCTTCGTTAACTACACCAACACCTAAATCAGCGTTCACTAAAGCTTTTTCAATTTCTTTTAAAACCGCTTTATCCCAAGGGGTAATTACAATACTACGCCCGTCACTAACTGAAATATTACCGACGCCGTTTAAAGGCATAGTTGTACCATAAGCTTCGACATGAATGTTGTCCAACATATTTGGATTAGCTCGACCAGTGCGTAAAGTTGAAGCTTCTTTATCAAAAAACTCAATCGCTTGTTTAAATTTTGGTTTAAAATTATCAAGATAAATACTCATATATAATTTGAATTATTGATTAATTTGACGGACGCCGAGAAACATAATATTAGTATTCTTTGGATCAGCCATTAATACCCAACCGGCTCTAGTTGAAGGTAATTTTTTAGTTGTCCAATTCTGACCACCATCACTTGTGCCATAAAAAGTAGTGTTAGTTACATAGAATATTTCCTTAGAATCTTGTTCGCCAATAATTACTGAATTAATAACCGCTTCTTTTTCTGGCGTAATTAATTTAATAGCTGTCCAATCGTCGCCATAGTTAATTGATTTTAATAAACCATAATTAGTAGCAAAAACTACTAAGCCGGGTTGAACTCGAGAAATATACAAATCTCTAACACGGCCACTATCAGGAAAATCTTTCAAAGCTTCACCCAAACTAACCCAAGTCACGCCCTTATCATTAGAACGAAATAAACCGACTTTTTCAGTTGCTACTAAAATAACTCGGCTATCAGCTGGAGCGATTACAATTTTTTTTACTCTACCATCAAATCTATTTAAAGTACGCCAACTTTTACCAGCGTCAGATGAAGCAATAATTTCTCCACGAGACGTAGCAATGTAAACAATCTTACTATCATAATGATCAATGGCAATATTAGTAACCGTGACTGTTAAATCATTGTCAAAATATATTTGTGACCAAGTTCGGCTACAATCAACACTCTTCATTACTTTATTATCAACCGCGGCGTAAATCGCGCATTTATTTTGTGGATCAACAGCGATGGCATTAACCGTTACTTTACCTAAAGTAGTGGCTGGTAGAAAGCTGTCAGCACCATCATAACTATAATAAAGTCCATTTTCTAAAGTTCCGTAATAAATTGCTCTTTGATCAGAAGGATCAGGTGCTAAAACACTGGCGTCCAAAGTGTTAATTACAATTGGATTACCAGAAGTAGTAGGAATCAGCGCTTTTTGTTGCCAAGTTTCACCTTTGTTGGCGGTTCTAAAAACTCCGCCATCAGGTCCAGTAGCTTTGTTACCAAAACCAAGATTAAAACTACAACCAGACAACATTACCACGGCTGAGGTGATAATTAAAAAAGAAATATATTTAGAATATTTCATATTAAGCATATAAATTTATAAGAATATTTTCTAAAATAATATTAGGATTAACATTGGCCGCCAAATAAGCACTGGCTTTTTTAAGTTTTTCCTCCAAAGCTCTGGCCTCAGCTAAACCAAGTGAATTAGCGCAGTAGCGAATATCTTGTTCTAAAAAAGCATAACGAACTAACTCAGGCTGATTTAGAAGCACCATAATAACATCACGCGTTATGCCACGCCAAGTAGCAATTATTTTTTCAGCCGCTTCTGCAGCGGCGGCGCCTTTATGGGGTGCTAATAATTTACCAACCTCTTGCCACTTTTCATATAAACGACTCTTAAACGAACTGATAAAAATTCTAGCCGGCGATAAATATGATTCTAATAAATCTTTATCACGCGCTAAAGCTAGAGCTAAGCCCGGACGACCATCTGACAAACGAGCAATATTTTTGGCAAAGGGACGATCAAGACCATGCTCATTAATTAACCATTCATAAAGTTCATCATTAGCTACTGGATGAAAAGTGATGCGTTGCGAACGAGATAAAACTGTAGCCGGTAAACGATCAGCCTGTTCAGTGATTAAAAAAACAATTACTTTATCGCGCGCTTCTTCTAATGATTTAAGCAAGGCGTTAGCCGCTTCAATTGATAATAAATCAGCTTCATGAATAATGCCTACACGATAGGAATCAGTAAAAGCACTTAAAGCTAAACGAGAACTAAATTCTCTAGCCTGCTCTACGCCGATTTCTCTTTTATCTTCAAGTCTCCTTAAACGAAAAACATCAGGCCACATATCAATTGTCCCTGGAGCAGCCTGATCATCGGCCCCAAGTAGACGACGAATAAAATGTTCAACGGTTGAAGTTCGTCCAACCCTATTTGGACCAACAAAAAGATAGGTTCCGCCAATTGAGCCTGGCGTAAGTTTTTCAAAACCTAATAAAGATTCGAGAAAATCCGTGGCTTCTTGGTTGCCAATAATCGGCCAATCAGTTCTTGTCATATCAGGCAGTATATCATAGAAAAATGCCAAAAGCCAGACCAAAAAACCTATATTTTTCTAGATAATTGACAAAATAGAAAAAATATGATTTTATTGAATAATTGTTCATTAAAAAAATTCATTTTAGATGAGATTTGTTTGATGCTCCAAAGCTTTTATTAGAAGTTTTGGGAAATCAAATAAATCTTTTAAAAACAAAAATTAAACAATGATAAAAAAAATATCTACCTGGGTATTTGTTCAATTATATGTAAGTTTTGCAGTAATATTTTTGAACAAAGCGTGCCTTTATGACATTGCACATAAAACAGGAAATCACCCACTCATAATATTTCATTCATCACGCTGGATGAGAGTATGGTGGCTGGCACTAGCCTTGATAGGAGTCTGGCTTATTTTCTCTTGGCCCTTACTTAATTTCTATATGTCCGCAGGACATATAACGTCATACTCAGTAATCACATCGCAAGATAATATTATATTTTTTGGGAAATACTCCATGCACCTTGTCTACTATTGGATAATTGTTGTTGCGACCGGCAAAATACTATTAGCACTAGAAATAGTATTTAATAATAAAATGGAATATTTTCGCAGATTTATAAATAAAACTAACATCATTCAGCGTTGTGCGCAAAAACAAAAGATCTTACCCAGTTAAGCGTAGGCTAATTTTCAAACTAAAACCCAGGACATTAATGTACTGGGTTTTGAATTACTAAAAAATTAATTATTCTTTTTGTTTAAAGGTGATTTTTTCGTTAACGAAGAAACCCATAAAACCAATCACCAGACCAGAGAAAAATTGAGCTAAAAGATATGGCAGATGAAGCCTCTCAACCATAAAGACCAAGGCCACTGTATTAAAAGCCAACATAATAACACCTAAAACAGAAACATAAATTAAAAACTGACGACCAATATTTTTAAAATTATAATCATCAAAGGCCCATAATTTACGAATGAAAAAGCTAGCCATGAAACCAAAACCGTAAGCAAAAAAAGAAGAATAAACATACCAGAGACAGAATCTATCAGTTAAAACATATAAAACAACCAGCTCAATCAAAGTAGCGATTGCGCCGCCAATAGCATATTTTATGAATAAAGATATTTGTTTCATGTTAATACACATTATAAGCTAAAAATAAAAAAAGGACTACCTCATAAATAGACCTCTCTATATTTAACTTATTGTTGTTTACTGGTTTGAAAATAATGAATAATAGTTGGCAAGCTAGCAGCGATTGGTAGAGCTAAAAAAGCACCGGCAACACCAAATAAACTAGCTCCAATTATAACTGAAATCATACATAAAAACGGGATTAGTTTCAAAGCTTTATGATAGACACGAGGAATAATAATATCCGTTTCAACTTGCTGATAAATAACAAATAAAATAATTGTTAAAACACCAGCCAAGGGAGAAACTGTAAAAGCTAAAATAACTGCTGGCAAAGCGCCTAAAGTAGCACCGATCAAAGGTAATAAATCAGTAATGCCAGCGAAGATGGCGAGCGCCGCGGCCCCCGGCACATGTAGCAAAGATAAGCCAATAAAGATTACTAATGCACAAATACAAGAAATAAAAATATTACTACGCACGTATTGACCACTAATCATAGCTAATTCCTCAAAAGCTTGATCGGTTTGCTTACGTTTATCTTTAGGAATAAACAAAGAAAATAAATTATATACCTTATCTGAATCAATCAATAAGTAATAAGTTAAGAAAATTAAAATAATTAATTGCGCGATGAAGCTAGTAAAAGCCGCCGTAGAGTTAATCGCATATTCACTGATCTGCTGAGTGTACTGCGTAATATCAATATTATGATAAACCTTTGGCAGTAAAGGATAGCTACGAATAATATTCGTAATCGCACCAGCAATGTTGTCAATCTGATTGACAAAAATTGGTACTATAATAACTAAAACAAAAATTACTGGTATAACTAACATCACGACCACCAGTGCTGCCGAGAGCCTCACAGAAATATGTCTACTAAACCAACTTACTAATGGCTTTAAAGTCGCTGCTAAAACCATAGACGTAATCACTAAAACAATAATCATGGATAATTTCCAAGCTAAAAATAAAACTACCGCAGCTAACAAAAGCAGCCAAACTATTCTAGTAGCGGAATCATTGATATTTTTATTAAGCATATATTAATATTATACCATAATTAACTAAATCTAAAAAGAAAAAAGCCCGCTAATATAAATGATATTTATCATCATACTAACGAGCCTTTCTTCTTAGCTTTAAAGCTATTTTCTTCACCGTTACGTAAACGTTTAATATTACTGCGGTGAGTGACAAAGATAAAAATTACTAGCAAAATTACAAATACGGTTTTAGACCAATCTTCAGCTCCAAACACTGGCATACCATAAAAATACAAATGAAGAAGGTAGCCAGCGAGTAAAGCAACTGATGCTAAAATTGAAGCTAAAGAAACATAGCCTTTCCACCATAATGTTGCTAACCAAACTAAGAAAGCAAAAATTAATGGTAATGGCATAAGTCCAGCAAAAACACCAGTAGCAGCAGCCACTGCTTTGCCGCCTTTCATGTTTCTAAACCAAATTGGGAATGTATTGCCTGATATGCACAGAATACCCGAGATAATTTGGCAGATACTGGTGCTTATTCCGTTGCTAAAAGCCGGAGCTATAAAAAAAACTAAAACAAATGCTTTAGCAATATCGATTGCTCCAACAGTTGAACCAGCAATTGGACCAAGCACACGCCAGACATTAGTGGCACCAGGATTTTTTGATCCATGATTTCTAATATCCCGTCCGTTCTTGAATTTGGTTAAAAAATTACTGATTGGGCCGTTATTTTTTGCCTTATCTTTGTCTCGCAATTTTCCAGTAGTTAGCTTAGTTAAAAGCCAACCAGTTGGGATCGAACCAACAAAATAGCTTATTATAATTAAAAGAGCGAGATTCATGACTCTCCTTTTTTTGTTTAGAAAAAATTTGAATTATTAAGATTTTAACATGAATTATATTTTTTGTCAATACTCACAAAAGATAATGTCTCGAGTTATTTTCTTGCTCTAAGGCTATTGCGAGGGTGCATTGCCTGGTTAGCATGACCAACCGCATTTATAAATGACAAGATCACACCAATTCCAATAAATATATAAAAAATTGTAAAAACTTTTCCAATCTCAGTACGCGGCGCAAAATCACCTAAGCCCACGGTAGTTAAAGTAGTAACGCTAAAATAAAGTGAATCAAGCCAATTCCAATTTTCGACGCGATGATAAACCACCGTACCTAAAGTAAGAATAAAAATTGTTAAAGAAAATAAAACCTGAAACTCATGATTACGAAAGCCCTTGGACAACCTTTGTAAATAATCATGAATTTTGATACTAGTCTTTAACATAGAAATTATTTTAGAGTAAATAAAAAACCATTTTTAAAATGGGGCCAACTTTAAATTTAGATTAAATAAAATATTTAATCTAACTAAATTTTATTTTCGAACGATAAAAAATAAAACGATAAATTAATAATATTACAAAAATTATACCGGTTGACCAATAGACAAATTGCATGATTGGAGTAGGACTATCAGTCCCCATAAATAAACCATGAATTATACCTAGACCAAATAAAGGATAAACCCAATAATGAGTTGAACGCCAAAAACGCGGCATCTTCAACCTTAGGAATATAGAAATTAAAATAATAGCTAACAAAATATAAAAACCAAAAATTCCTAAACTTATAAAGAATGGTCGATAAGGAGATACGAAAGGAATTAAAACATCTTGTAATCTAAGATTAATAAATTTATCAAATAGTAATGAACCAACATGTAAAAGAACCATAAGAGTCATGGCTAAACTTAAATATTTATGGATTTTCCAGGCTCTAGCTGGGTTAATCAGTCCATAAATATAACTAGAAGTCATACCAGTACCTAAAACCACCACTAAAAACATTAAGCCATAAGCTGTTAAAGCTGAGGCTCGAGTAATATACCAGGGCAAGCTTATCATCTGGCTAGCAGGGACTAAGCTGGATAAACCAAGGATTAATAAATATAACACTAAAATTACGATGAGTAACAAAGTTAATGTTTTGAAAAAAATTTTCATGTCTTACAAATAGTTCTTTACTCTACTAGAAAAAACTATACCACCGTTCTTAAGGAAAATCAAAACCGCCGTCTCTGATTTTTTTTCAATAAATTCTAAACCAGCCGTTTCACCTAAAATCAAAACTGTTTTGGCTAAAATATCTGCTTTAACAGCGCTATCAGCAATCGCAGTGACAGCTAAAATATTATTATCAACTGGCATTCCAGTGCGCGGATCAATTAAATGATGCCAAGCCTTACCATCTTTAATCCCCTGCCTTTGAAATATACCAGAAGTTGCTATGCCTAATTTAGCGCCTTTAGTATTTAAACTAAAAATCTCTTGACTTGGTTCATAAGGATTTTGCACACCAATTCTCCAACCAACTTGATTGTCTTGGCTACCAGATACTAATAAATCTCCTCCAGCGCCTAGCCAATAATTAGCTACCCCTGAAAATATATCATGGCTTATCTGATCTACAATGTAACCTTTACCAAAACCACCAAAATCAAGTCTTAAATTAGCTGGTTTAAAAACTTCTGTATTAAAAATTATTAATTTATCTAAACGCGGTCGAGTAATAAATTCATTACTAAGCTTAGCTAAATCAAGTTTATCATTAGACTCAGTTGAATCAATTTCAGTAAAACTTTTATCGTAACCGAGTTGTTCTAAATTATTTATTATAGTTGGGTCAAAAGTACCTTGGCTAAATTCTTGCCATTGCTTAGCAGCCTCTAACATTTTAAACATCGGTTCACTAACTTTTATTTTCCCTTCAGCGGCTTGATTAAATTTATCCAATTCATTGCCAGGTATGAAACGACTAAAATATTTCTCAAAGTCTTTGATAGATTTTTCTGCCTTATCTAAAAATACAGCTTGATCATTAGATAAAGCTGCGCTGATTATTACCTCTGTCCCTAAAGCATTAAATTTTTTCCAAGTTACACTCATATAAAACATTAATCATCAAACTCTTCTTCTTCATCGTCATCATTTCTATCGCCACCGGTATTAACAGCACCTTGATTAATTGAACCACCGGTATTAATAACACTTTGATTGATTGGCGTCGATGAAGCAGTTACTGGGTTCGGTACTACTGTAGTATTCTTGCTATTAACATTTGAGTTTTTAACAGACAAAGTGGTTACTTGTCTTTGGCTCTGAACCGGAATTGAAGTTGAAGTTGTTGGTTGCGGCGTCGTTGACCAATTATTATTAGTCGAAGGCGTAACTGATCTATTAATCTGTTGACCATTACTATTAACATTTGATGAAAACGGCGAAACTGTTGTAGGAACTCCAGAAACACTTGTGACTGGCGCTGGTGCATTTGAATTTTGTGAAGCAGAATCAGGATTAACTAAATTGCTTGTGCCAACTGGATTAAGAGAATTGCCAACTGACTTTATAGATTTAGTTAAAGCACTAGCATTTACAATTGAATAAAAAATCAAAGCTACAGCGGCGGCTGAAAAACCAATCGCATATGACAAATTTCTAAACTGTGGCCATAAGCCCTTATCGTCCAACATAGAGAAAGCTTCCATCTCAATGCGCGATTTGTAAACACCAAGTAAAAGTAAATCATTTTTAACTGATTCCATAAAAGCTGTTGGCCCACAAATAAAAAAAGTTTTACCTCTTATGTCGCCAACAAATTCTTGAAGAATCTGACTATTAACTCTTCCATTAATTACATCGGATGACCCTGTAGTAACTTGTTTATCAGTCACAGATAATAATGTTCTAAGATTAGGATTTCTAGATTCTAATTGTTTTATGTCGTTTAAAAAATTAGCACCCTCAAAAGTACGAACGCTATAAAGCAAAGATAATTTATTAGCTAAATTATTATCAGTCGCATAAGTCATCGCACTTAACAACGGCGTAATACCTATGCCGCCTGCTAAAAGCACTAAATCAGTGTGTTTTTTGGGATTAAAAATAAAATTGCCATAAGGCCCAGCCACTGAAATTGGCGCTCCAATTTTCAGTTTTAATAAACCCTGGGTAAATGGTCCGCCTATTTTTATACCCAAAGCCAAATGATCACTTTCTGAAGGCGAACTAGCAATAGAGAAAGCATGACGCTGTTCTAATTTACCAGCCTCATTTACATAAGCGATCATGACGTATTGCCCAGGTTTATAGTTAAAAACCGGTTTACCAGTAGCGTCAGCTAATTCTATAACCACTACATCATTATTATATTTGGCTATATCTTTAAGATAATACTTGTAATTACTCATATATTTATACTGGGACGCAAAAATTTGGTACTTCTAACTATTACTACGATATTAAAGCCTAATTTGTTTCATTTATAATATTTAGCCTATATTATAATACAAAAACGACAAAAACGCCAGTTGCCCAATAAATTAAATGATTATTCTATTTTAAGTATTTTACAAACTAAACTCTTATTCTTTAAAGGTATTTTAACCGTGTCACCTACTTTTTTGTCCATTAAAGCGGCGCCAATCGGCGAATTATGAGAAATAATATTTTGCGATAGATTAACCTCAGCTGAGCCAAGAATTAACCAAGTTTTAATCTTACCTTCCATTTCTACTGTGACTTTAGTTCCGAGTTTTACATAACCATTGTTTTGGCTAGGTTTAATTAGGATAGATTGTTTTAGATGTTCTTCAATTTCTAGGATAGCTTGATTAATACCACGTAATTTACCTTTTGCAATTTGATAAGATGCATTTTCAGAAAAATCTCCATTTTCGGCATGAGTCGCGACTTCTTTCATTAACTTAAAACGAGTAACTTTTTTAAGTCGCTCTAATTTTTCTTTCAGTTCATTAATCTTATCCTCGGTAAGATATGGATCTTCTTTGGGCTTTTTATAGTCGCCTCGTCTGGTTGGTACTCTCATAATAACTTAATAATAGCACACTTAGGTATTTTAACTTGATAAAAAACAACCGGCTATTACCGGCTGTTTTTTACACTTCTTAAGCTTATTTATTTTTCCTAACTGATAAAGCAATATTATTTGCAACTGTTAAATCATCATCAGCCGGAGCTATGCTCAACATTATTCTGTCTTTACCTTTACCACCTAAATTAACTACATAAATAGTTTTATTTTTACTAGTTATAACCGGCTTGGAATTTTCTTTTAGTGTTGTTGTTTGCTCAACAAAAACTAATTTATAGGCTGGCAAATCAAAATCAGTTTTAAAAGCTACTGGCTCTACGGCATAACGCGGGCAAGTTATAGACGCTGTAGTACCGTCGGCATCACAGAGTAATTTTACCCTTTTAAACATAAGGTCTTCAAACAAAAGCTTATCATCCTCTGGTTGCGCCTGAACAACTGACAAGCTGGCTTTATCTACTAAATATTGTCCTCGGTCGCTAGAAGCTCTTAAAGTATATTCCGCAGGGTAATCAAATGAATGTTTATAAGTTTTATTAACATAAGTTTTTATATCAGTTGATTCCTCAATGGAAATAAAATTAAAGCTTGGGATGATTGTTGTCTTAACATCATATAGTGGACCATGGTATTCTTCACCTGGAACAATTTCGCCAAAGCCAATATAACCTTCGTCATCTTGAGCTGTGACATAAGCAAAAACGTATTTATCATTTTCCTTAATATAAACCCAAGGACGTGGAATTTCATTTTTCATTTTCTTCCAAACATCAGGAGAAAAAACACCTAAAACAAAAGGTTTGCCATAACCATTATTTAATGAACCAGAGTGTTTTATTTCAAAAGTATAAAAATAACCCGTATTATCTTTAGTTTCTAAAACTTTATAGCTCTGCCATCTTGTTGGTAAATTTAAAGCAAAACCAAATCTTTTATTTTGGTAAGTAAGATCTTTGGTTGTTGATTCAGCTTGGTTTGAGTTAGTATTCGTTTGCTCAATTGGTAATTGAGTTTGGTCAGTTGGAATAGTGGCCTTTTTTGTGCCACAACCAGTTAACACTAAAAGTAAAAGCGGTAAAAGTAAAATTAATTTTTTCATAAAAATAATTATTTTTATAATATACTTTAACTTCTAAAAAATTTATTTTTTCTTTTTAGCTACAGCTTTCTTAACTACTTTTTTAGGAGCAACTGGCTTTTTTGTAAGCACAATTTTTTTCTCACCTACTTTTTTAGCTAACTTAACAACTGGCTTATCTTCTTTGACTTTCTTTTCAACAAAAGTATGAGGTGACAGTATTCTCATAATATCATCTAACTTAGAATTTAATATTTCAAACTGCTTCTTATATTGGTCAGAACCAGCACCACTATTACCTCGGCTACCGCCTCTATCTTCTTTACTAAAACAGTCACTACAGAAAACTGGTTTGTCGCCGGTTGGTCTAAATGGTACTTCACATTCTTTATGACATTTATCACAAACCGCTTTAAACATTTTTTTGTCCTCAAAACTAGGTCGCCCAGAATCTCTTCTATCAAAACGATTTCCACCAGTGCCTTCTTTTTTACCAAAACAATTACTACAAAAAACTGGTTTATTGCCGGTTGGCTTAAAAGGCACACTGCACTCTTTACCACATTCAGCACAAGTCGCTTGGTGCATTTGAGGTCTATCCGACCTATCACCACCTCTAAAACCACCACGGTCATTATTGAAACCTTTATTGCCTCCAAAACTGCCTCCTCGATTAAAATTTCCCATATTTTTAAGTTAATTTTTGAATTATTACTTATTTATAATATACCACGTTCACTCTAGATACGCGAATTAGCGCCTGACAAGCTATTACCAAATATATTTAAAATTATAACTGGTAAAAATAAATTTTTTTGTTTTTTATCACTAAAACTTTGCTTGGCTCAAATTGAGGGATGGAAAAACTTCGACTAATAATTTGCGTCCCTACCCGACACTCTTGTTTAAGCTTTTCTCCTAAATTTGCCATTGTTACATTATTTAAATAGCAATAAATTAAATCGGCCTCGCTTAAATCAATTGCCATTAAATCACTATTTAATAGTTTTATTTTACTGCCCTGTAATTTTAATTTTAGACTATTAATAAGACAAAGCGTGAATAAATTTTCAACACCAATTAACTTAGTTTGAGCAAACCTTTTTTCTATACTTCTTAAAAAATCTGCTCGACCGCAACCCAATTCATAGATTATTGAAGGTTCTTTAATTTTAATTTCACTTATAATTTTATTAAGCGTAGTTTTATCAGTCGAAATAAAGGGTGCGTAACCTTTAAAAATAATATTATAAAACTGAGTCACGAAAAAAATAGAATAAATAATTAAAGCTAATAAAATTAAATATAACAAAATCATAATTTATTTGGCTGGTATAAATTTCATGGAAATTGAGTTAATACAATAGCGAGCGTTTTTAGTTGTTAACCCCTCACCAATAAAAAGATGCCCGAGATGAGCGCCGCATTGAGCACAAGTAATTTCGGTACGTAAACCATCAGCATCTAAATTTTTATTAACCGAACCTTTAATTTCATCATCAAAACTTGGCCAACCGCAGTTAGATTCAAACTTATCCTTAGAATCATACAAAGGCGCTCCGCATTGACGACAAACATACAAACCACTTTTTTTGTTAGCTACATACTCCCCAACAAAAGGAGCTTCGGTCCCCTTGTCAATAATTACTCTTTTCTCTTCTGCCGTGAGCTCATTTAATTTCATAGTTTTATGATAGCTTGCCTAAATTAAGTTCATCGTCAATTTTAATTTGTTTAATAAAATCAGGCATATGGCTAACTATAATCATAGTCCCCTGATAATTATTAATCGCTTCAGTAATAACTGGAATATGACGAAAATTAATATGGTTAGTTGGTTCATCTAAAATTAACAGACCAGGACGCATTAAAACCAATCTAGCAAAAGCTAATAGACCTTTTTGTCCTTCAGACAACTCTTTAATTTTATGTTCCATTAAATCTCCGCCGATTAAAAACCCAGCCGCTACCGAACGCATTTCTTGCTCATCAATACCATTAGCTAAAACATTCTTTAAAGAATCAAAAACCTTATCTTCAAAATTTAGGGTAGAAAAATCTTGACTATAATAACCGATTGTAACACCAGGTAAAATATTAACTCCTTCGTGATCATCAAGCACCAAGGATCTTAATAAAGTACTTTTACCAATACCGTTAGGACCAGTAATAAGCAAGCGATCTTTTTTGCCTAAAGTTTTATCAATGTCTTTATAGATCGGTTCATGGTTTTTTATAACTCTAATTTTTTTTAAAGTTACAATATTACCACCAATTTCTTGATGAGGAATATCAAATTTTCTGATTGTTTTATCTTCTCGTCTAACTTCAACTTTATTTTCCTCCAACTCTTCGGTTTCAACTTTCATTTTTTGAGCTAACTTACGCATCTTACCACCCTTGTTAGCAAAAAAATTAACTTTTTCTTTACGATCCTGGATTCTTTTTTCCAGCTGCGCATTTTTCATAACTTCTCTTTCAACTCGCTTAGCAATTTCTTCTACCACCGAATAATAGTCACCAACATAAAGTTCAGTCTTATGTGTAAATACATCAAGATAAATAACGCCTTCAGTAAAACAATTTAAAAAATCAGCATCGTGAGAAATAACTACAACTGTCTTGTCGTACATGATCAAAAAAGAAATTAAATGATCAATCCCCTTTTGATCTAAATTGTTAGTTGGCTCATCTAATAATAAAATATCAGGGCTACCAATTAAAGCATAAGCTAAAAGTAATCTAGCTTGTTGACCACCGGATAATTTACCAACAATTTTGTCTAGAGGAATATCAAAATCAACCGCTTCTAAAACTTTGCTAATTCTACTTTTTATATTTCCCGGAACAATATCAAAAGCTTTGGCAAAATAAGCTTCAATTGTTAAAGTCAGATCTTTTTGAGCAATGGTTTGGCGAGCCGTACCAATCGTGGCGTCGTTACTGATTGATAAACGCCCATGTTTAGGCTTTAAATCACCTTTGATTAAATTGAATATAGTGCTCTTGCCAGCCCCATTTTGCCCCATGAGCGTTGTTTTTGACCCTTTTCTAAGGCTAAAGCTGGCCTCATCTAAAATAGGCTTTTTATGAATATATTCGAAACTGACTTCATTAAATCTTAAAATTACTTCCTCGGACATAAGTTGGTTAGATAAATTATAACTAAGGTAAAACTAGCTTAGCATAATCTTAGAAAAAAGCTAAACTTTGCTTAAATATCATGAGCGTCTAAACTTATGTTATACTAAAATCAAGTATGAAAAAACCTGAAACAATCTACGACGTGGCAGTAATTGGCGGAGGTCCAGCCGGTATGATGGCGGCCGGACGAGCCGCTGAATGCGGCGCCAAAGTCGTTTTGCTAGAAAAAAATAAAGACCTGGGCAAAAAACTACTAATTACTGGCGGCGGTCGTTGTAATTTAACTAACAACGAAACTGACCTACGCCGTTTCCTAGCTAAATTTAAAAATAAACAAAAATTTCTTTTTTCACCATTTTCTCAATTTGGCGTCAAAGAAACTCTAGACTGGTTTAACTCTCATAATCTAAAAACAAAAGTAGAGGCTGAAGGCCGAGTTTTTCCAGCAAGTAACTTATCTAAATCCGTCTTAGATACTTTAGTTACTTATCTACATGATAATAAAGTGAAAATACTTACCGGTCTCGTGGTTGATGGTTTTACAAGTAACAAAGAAAAAATTACTGGTTTAAAAATAAAAAATAGTAAAGAAATTCTTAAAGCTAAATCTTATATTTTAGCAACTGGTGGAAAATCTAGACCTGATACTGGCTCAACCGGCGAATGCTTTAGCTGGCTAAAATCTTTGGGCTATAAAATTAACGAGTCCGACGCCGCGCTTACGCCAATCAAAACTAAAGAAACTTGGGTAAAAAATTTAGCTGGTATAAGCTTGGCTGATGTTAAATTAAAAGTTTTTCAAAATAATAAAAAACAAGCCGAGAGCGTAGGTAAAATACTTTTCACTCATTTTGGTTTAAGCGGGCCGCTAGTCCTAAACATGAGCCAACAAATTGGTGAGCTTTTAAAATATGGTTCAGTTGAAGTTGCTTTAGATTTACGACCAGGCGTAGACGAAATGATGGTAGATAAAGAATTACAAGAATTACTACGTGAACGGCAAAATAAGAAACTAGCTAATAGTTTGAACAACGCCGTGCCTTCAGCGCTATCGCCCATCTTAATAGACTTAGCTCAGCTTGACGCTAACAAACCAGTTAATGTTTTAAAAAGAAAAGAAAGACTAGCTTTAGTACAGCTGATAAAAAAAATACCATTAAGCGTTAGCGGTTTAATGGGAGTAGATAAGGCTATCGTTACTAGCGGCGGAGCTGATTTAAAAGAAATCGATTTAAAAACTATGCGTTCACGATTACATAATAATCTTTTCCTAATTGGTGATGTTTTAAATATTGATCGACCATCAGGTGGTTATAGCTTGCAACTTTGTTGGACAACGGCTTACGTTGCCGGAACAGCCGCCGCCCTAAAATAAAACAACCTCGACATTTTGTCGGGGTTGTTTTTTATATAAAAAATAATTAGGCTTACTTTTTCAGCCAAACTCTTTCAACGTAAACTTTACGCCACCAAAACTGACCTAATAATAAACCACCAACAGCACCAATAATCCAAAGCGTAGCCTGCAGTGAAGGTGGCAAAGCGCAACCACCGTAAGACGGTGCGACTCGACCCTTACTCAAGAGCCAATGTAAATAATTGATCTCAATTAAAGCGTGCAGAATAAAACTTAATAAGAGGCCCAAAACTACTGAAGCAGCTAAATAAACCGCCTTCTTTAAAGTAGTTGGCTTGCCAGGATTATTGAAAAACATAAATTTATATCTTTAGCACTTAATTTTTATAAAAATTAAGCTTAACTTTATTATACACCATATATAAGATATAATAAAAACATGAATAAAAAAGGCTTTACTTTGGTTGAATTATTGGTAGTTATTGGCATTATTGCTATTGTTTCTACGATAATTATTGTTCCCCTCTTTGGCGCACGTGATAAGGCACGTGATACCAAAAGAAAAAACGACCTAGCTCAAATTGGTCGCTTTTTTGCTGTAACTTGTTACCAACCGGACGCCGGTGCTGGTACTTATGATTTAGCAACTATCGCCGAAGAATTCAAAACTAAAAATCCACAATACAGTAACTACTTACCTAGTATTAAAGACCCAAAAAGCGGCACTACTACACAAACAAACTATTTCTACATTTACTCAGCTGATAAAAAATGCGCTCTCTACGCCAACTTAGAAAACAATAACGACACAACTACACTTAAAATTTCTGCTCCGACGGCAGGTGGTGGAACTGGAGTTCTATCTGGCCCACCCGGAGTAAATGGAACTAATATTTATTTTCAAGTATCAAATTAAAAAATAGACCAGTCGGTCTATTTTTATTTTGCCTCATGATAATCCTTTTCAGCATTGACTGCCCAAATATTATCTTTCGTTTTTATGTTATTAATAATGTTTTCTACTGCCACCATAGCAGTTAACATAGAATGATCTTGATTATTATATTTATGCATACCGTTACGACCAATTAAAAATAGATTTTCAAACTTATCAATAAATTGTCGTACCACACTAAATTTATCATAAGTTCCAAAAAATGCTGGATAAGCCTTTCTAACTCTTACGATCGTACTATCTAAAACCTTGTCTTTTTCAATAATATCAATTTTAGCTAATTCCTCAATGGCAAATTTTATAAAATCAGAGTCAGGTTTTTGCCAAAGTTCATCGCCTTCATTACAAAAATATTCTAGCCCTAGCCAAACCGTAGTTGGATCTTTAACTAAATATGGACTCCAATTATTAAAAATCTGTAAACGCCCAAGTTTAACATCTGATTCTTGAATATAAATCCAATTATCAGGAATAAGATTGTTAGCGGTTTTAATATTTGTTTTATTTTGTATTTTCAAATTTTTTAATAACAAACCAACAGTAATAAAATCTCTGTACATAAGTCCTTCAGCTACTTGCGAAACTGCGGCCGGAGCAGCTGGCTCCAAATTTTCTACTAACTCCTTAATCGGCATAGTTGAGAAAAAATAATCTCCACTTATAATTTTAATTTCGTTAGTAAGCAAATCTTTTACTTTAAGTTCTATGATTCTATTATCCGAAGATTTAAGTCCGATTACCTCGTGATTTAAATATATCTCTGCGCCGCGCTCTTTAACTATAGCGGCCGTTTCTTCCCACATTTGTCCAGGGCCAAACTTAGGATATAAAAATTGCTGAATTAGGCTAGTTTCTATGTCTTTTTGATCAATTGATGATTTACTAGAAAAAGTTTGTTTTAAAAAATGTAATAAAGCCTTAGTAATTGAAAGCCCTTTAACTCTCTGTGCTCCCCATTCAGGATCAATTTCATTACAAGGTACTCCCCAAACTTTTTCAGTATAATCTTTAAAAAAAGTTAAATACAATTCTTGGCCAAAGCGATTGATAAAAAAATCTTCAAGTGATTTTTCTTGTTTAATTGGCCAGAGTATAGCCTTAATATAGCTCAAACCAATTTTAATCATTCTAATAAAACCTAAATTAGAAATAGTATTACTGTTTAAAGCTACTGGATAATCAAAAAACTTTTTTAAGAAAAATATACGCGAGAGTCTTTTGCGAATTAGCATTACCTTATCAATCTTTGTTGAATCAATCTTTGCTTCAGAATTTAAATCTTCTAAAGGTAAAATATTTTTCCACCACTTCATAACTCGATCAGACTTGGAAAAAAATCTATGGCCGCCCATATCCATTCTATTGCCGCGGTAATTCATGGTTTTAGCTATCCCCCCCAAATGGTCGCTCAACTCAAAAATAATCGGCTTGATATTATTATTTTTTTTCAATAATTCATAAGCTGCTGTAAGACCAGCCGGACCAGCGCCAATGATTACTGCTATTTTTTCTTCGTTAGTTACCATGTAATTTAAAACTATTTAAACAAAGTAAACTTTCTTACAAAAAAATTCCACAAAAATACAATAATCGTAGCTAATATTTTTGAAATAAGATAATGAATGTTAGCTTTGTCTGTAAACACCCAAAGAAATACTTCGTTTATAAACAAGCCGACGATACCAATAAGAGCAAAGACTCCAAATTCAACAAACTTATTACTAAAACTTGCTTTGTTAAATACCCAGGTTTTACTTAAAAAATAACTAACTATTAAACCAAGAACAAAAGACATGGCTGCCGAAACCAAGTAATAAATTCTTAGATTATTGGTGAATAAATATAAAAAGGTAAAATCAACAATAAAAGCTATGCCACCAACAATGGCATACCTTAAAAATTGTATAAAAGTATTATTTGTTTCTAAAAACAATATTTTTTTTATCATTTGTATTTATTATAGCACGGGTAGTAGTAATTCCGCCTCTACTTAAATAAACAAAAATAAAGGAACCATTTGGTCCCTTTATAAGTATGTATTATTTGATGCTGATTAGTTTTTAGAGCCCTTATCTTCAAGGGCTTTGTTAACTTTGGGTTCAATTTCATTCTTTAAATGAGATAGACCCAAGCTAATCGTATTACCATAAGTCGTTGTGTCTGTATTAAGTGCTTCCCTGACATCTTTAGCGGCATTGATCACGCCCTTACTATGAGCCTGCTTTATCTCATCAGAGTTCACAGTGCCCTTTTGTCTAAGAATAGCAACCACTTTAGCAGCTAAGCCCTCACCATTATCACGATCATAAGAATAGCTTTCAAATTCATCTTTCTGCAGATTAATTTTCATGACCCGACCTTTTAAATAATCAAAGTCATAATCAGTTTCAAGAATTTTTTCTGCTTTTTCTTTGGTCATTGGTTTTGGATCATAATGCAGAAAACCGCCCCCCTGTGGTCTAGCAGCATTATAAAGAGCTGCCAATACTTCAGCCTTATTAAGACCTTGAATTGAGATTTTACTCATCAGTATAAATATTTAAGGTTTATAAAATAGAATAATTAATAAAACTTACCATAGCATAGAGATAAACTTTATTAATTATTCTATAAAAACCTTTTTAAATGAACTATTTTATAATAAAAGAATATACCATATAGACATGTTTTTGTCAATAGCACTGTTGATATAAACTTATCTCGTTTCTGCCCGTTCGATCCCTTCCCAAATTATAATATAAAAAGACAAGCCGATGGCTTGTCTTTTTATATTCTAGCACGGGTGGTAGGAATCGAACCCACGCTAGAGGTTTTGGAGACCCCTGTACTACCATTATACTACACCCGCCTATGCTCGCTTTAAGCGAGCTTCGGCGGGCAGGCCCGCAGTAGTTCGCAGGAGCAGAGCTACTAATTATTTTGTTTCTCTGTGAAGAGTATGCTTACGTGCCTTTTTTGAATACATCATTAGTTCAAGACGACTTTTCAAAGTCTTCTTGTTCTTATGGGTTCGGCGGATTTCTCCGGTTTCAGTGCACTGCATCTTGATCATGTTATCTTGAGACATATGTTGTTATTTGCAATTTTAAATTAATGTGGGTGGGCCGGGTAGGATTCGAACCTACGAAGGCGAAAGCCAACAGATTTACAGTCTGCCCCGGTTGACCGCTTCGGTACCGACCCCTATTTGATTTAGCCCGGTTGATCCCGCCCTGGCGGGATACCGACCCAAAAAATGATTATAAAAACAGCCTTTTAAGGCTTAAGCCGATTATAACAGAATAAATTATATTTATCAAGAGCTAATATCTATAACCTCGTGGTCGCTTTTTATACCAATTCGACAGACTCTCAACGCTTTGTGCTAGGCTCTTTTTTGGTTGCCATTTAAGAACATCTAAAGCTTTAGTAATATTGGCATAAGTAGTAGCATATTCAGCCGGACGAGGACGGGCTTGATTTTTTTCTAATAAAATACCGAGTGTTCTTTCAACTTGATTAATTATTTGCTTAACAGAATAACCAACGCCACTGCCTAAATTAATAAGCTGACTCTGACCATTACTATTTAAATAATCAAAAGCTAGTTGATGAGCTAAGGCTAAATCTTCTACATCAACATAATCACGAATCGGTGTACCGTCAGGCGTATTAACCTTAGGACAAGTATAAGAAAAAGCTTCTATGTTTAGCGCACCACGTACAGCATTTTGCATTAAAAGTTGAGATGGTTTTTTGCTATCACCAATCAATCCATCGCTTGAAGCTCCGCAAACATTAAAAAATCTAAAAATAACATAGTTAATATTATATAACTTGTTATATAATTCTAAAACTTGCTCAGCTAAAAGTTTAGAAATACTATAAGGACTATTTGGTTTAGTTTGATGGTTTTCATCAACCGGCAAATATTGAGCCTCGCCATAAACCGCGCAAGTTGAAGAAAAAATTATTTTACTAACCTTAGCCTTAGCCATGGCTTCTAAAACATTAACTGTCCCCAAAAGATTGGCTTGATGATACTCAAAAGGTTTAAGAACTGATTCATCAGGCATACATAAGGCCGCACAATGAATAACAGTATCAATTTTATTTTCACTAAAAATAGTGGCTAGCACTTTTGGGTCAAGAATATCTCCTTCAATAAATTCTAAATCACCCAATTTACCTAAAATCTCAATTGCCTCTCGGTAACCACGCGATAAATTATCAAGGATGATAACTTTAAAATTATTGTCTAAAAAATTTCTAGCAACATGACTACCGATATAACCGGCACCACCAGTAATGAGAACAGTTTGCTTAGGCATACTAACAAACAAAAAAGAGTTTTTTAACTCTTGAATAATGAGCCGTTGTCGGGATTCGGACCCGAGACCTACTCCTTACCATGGAGTTGCTCTACCAGCTGAGCTACAACGGCGAGTAATAATTAAAGCTCAGCAATGCGTTGTTTAAATTGCTCGAGCTTTTGGTTATCTGGATTAACTGACTCGAGGCGCTTAAAAGCATCTAAAGCCGAAATTTTATCTTCCTTAATTATACTGACTTCAATCAACCTGTCAAGATAGCGCGGGTTATTATTTTCGATTTTTAAAGCTCGTTTAAGACTAATAATGGACTTAGTAAAATCACCGGTTTCTTCAAACACTAAACCTAACAAATAATTAACCTGCGACAGCTCAAGATCTTTAGGACTTGGTTCCCCTTCTTTTTTAAGTGAAAGACTACTTTTACGTCGTAAATTTAAAGCATATTCTAAGGTCTGTCTAGACTCATTAAAACTTTGCTTTTTATAATAGACATAACCTAGCTTATTAAAAGCCGTAAAATTATTAGAATCTAAACCAATGATTTCAATATACTTTTTTTCAGCCGCGTCAAAGCTATCAGCTTTAACTAATTCTTCGGCTTCGGCTAAAAGCGTTTCGATTCTTTTGCCTATTTCTTGATTAAGCACTGCTTGGCGATTAACCTGGTTTCGTTGCCAAGCATTTAGACTGTCATAAACTGAATCAAAACTATTACGTAAAAGTTTAGAAACTGGCTTAACACCCTTAACAATCCAGAAACCCCATTTACCTAAACGGCGTTTTAAACGATCGGAAATAATTTGTTGTTTTAAAACTCGAGCTCGTTCACTAGCAACTTGATCAACATCAATGTTAGCCAGTAAACCCGCTTTACGAGCAATAATAATATTAATAATTACTACGGCAACAACAAAAATTGACCAGCCTATAATATATTCCATAGAAAACTAATGTTTAACTAATAAGCGTCGAGCTACTTCTGGCGCTTGGCCATCGTAAACAATGCTCGCTACAGCATTAGCTAAAGCCACTGCTTCTGGGAAAGAGCGCTGATGAATATTTCTACCCAAAGCGGCGCCGGACGCGCCAAAGCGATGAACATTAGAATAAATACTTTGTAAAACCTGTTGGTAAGAAGCGGCTTCACCACCGGCGAAAAGAACACCAGTTCTTTGCCCAGCTGACATAATTTCAGTTAAACCATGCGGCGTGGCTGGCGAGGGTTGATTAACTTTAACAAAATCAGCGCCCAAAGCAGAACCAACATTAACTGCACCAGAAATAAGATGTGCATCAGTTTTATTTTTAACAGCTTGACCACGAGGATACATCCACAGCAAAACTACTAAGCCAGCTTGATGAGCTTGATAAACGATTTGCGCAGCTTCGCGTAACATAGCGGCTTCATAACCACTGCCAACATAAACTGTATAACCAACGGCGGGAATTTTTAGGCCTGAGCTTTTAGCAAAATTAACTACATCCCTAACATCATACCAAGCCGGGCTATAAGGTTCTTGATCAGATTCTTTAACTAAATTAGTTTTAGAATTTAATTTTACAAGATAAGGAATATTAGGATAAGAACTTCCAAAACGTGCAATGTAACCAAGCTGTGAAGCAAAAACTCCAATCCGAGACGAAGCGGCAATTTTAAATAAATGTTCAGGCTGACAATCTTCTAAATTAATATCAACGCCATAAAAATCATCATTCATGTGTTCGACTCTTTGATCACCAGCAAAAACAAATAAACGACCCGTACCTTTAGTAATCAATTTTAAATTACGTAAAAATAAAGCTCGCTTAGCGGCCGGAACATCTAATGGCGCTTGATTTAAATTAGAAAAATTTGTTTTAGTCATATTGTTTATTTTTTATTTTAGAATGTGTTCAGCTAGCCGAGAAAATTCTCGCGCTTTTAAACTAGCTCCACCCACTAAGAATCCATCAATGCCAGTTTCCATAATTGGTTGAACAGTTTTTTCATCAACGCTTCCGCCGTATATAACAGCACAAGCTCTATCACTACGGTCACCGAAATAACGACGCAACAAAACTCTAATCACATCACAAACATAAGAAATTTCTTCTGGAGTTGGTATCTCGCCTGTACCAATGGACCAAATTGGTTCATACGCGACTAATAAGTTTTGATTTAAACCAAGGGTTATACCTTCTAAAGCTTCAGCCAGTTGACGTGATAAAACTTCTTCACGATCACCATTATCATGATCTTCTTTAGTTTCGCCAATACAAAGAATTGGATTTAAATGACGCGCGTTTAACGCCGCGGCAACTTTACGATGAATCATCCAATCTTCTTCCCCAATATAATTGCGACGTTCACTATGGCCAATAATAACATAACTAGCGCCCAATTCAACCAAATCAGCTGGTGAAACTTCACCAGTAAAAGCGCCTTTCTCTTCCCAAAAAACATCTTGAGCGCCAACTGCCAAGCCAGATTTTTCTAAAGCTTTACAAACAAAAGGCAAGCTCGTAAAAGACGGGCAAGCTACAATTTCGGCGTTCGTCTTCTTAAATAAACGAACATATTCATTGGCCAAAGCAATGCTTTCTTTAACTGACAGATTCATTTTCCAGTTAGCGACTAAATACATAGTAATTATCGGGTATAGACAGGTTTAAAACCTGTCTTTACTTATTATTGTCCCATAAATAAGCCCTTAATGTCCAATCAAGAATTTTTATGGTTTCAGAAAAACGATTTTCGTCGATCGGTGCTCCTAAAACAGCAATCATGATCTTTTTACCTTTAAATTCAAAAATACCAGTAAAGCAATAACCAGCTTCATTAAGATGACCGGTTTTGCCAATTAACATTCTGGAACCAAAAGGCAAACTATTACCAATTAATTGATTAGTCGAGGTAACTTCACGGCTAGTATCACCACCAACATTAAAACTGTAGTGATACATTTTTAAAGCTTCAGTTATCTCTTTATGTGTGAAAGCTTTAGCCGCTAATTTAGCAACCTCAACGGCGGTACCGCGATTATTAATATCCAAACCAGTCGGATCACTAAAGCGCATGTTTCCTAAATGAAGCGCCTTAGCTTTATTATTCATTAAAACTACAAAATCTTTTTCACTTATGCCGGTTGATCTTATTAAAGCCGTAATAGCAGTATTGTCAGACGCAATTAAACCAAAATTAAAAAGATCTCTCAAATTTATTCTATCACCAGGAAAAACATTAGCTTTGGCACCAGTTTGTAAATCCCCTTTTTCAATAACAACTTCTTTGTTCCAATTTGGTTTAGTATCTAAAAAAACAATTGCTGTCATTAATTTAGTTAAACTAGCAATGGAACGAACTTCGTCTCCGTTTTGATTAAAAATTCTAGCTTTACTATCAGCTTCAAACGCCACCGCACTAACAGCTTTAACTTTAACTGGTTTTGAACTTAAAACCGTAGCTGGTATATCATTTTTTACACCCAGCAATAGATCATTAGGCGTATTTATTATTTTTGGTGAAAAACCAAAAGACAAATAAAAAATACCTAAAATAAAAATTGCAACTATTGCAGCAGGCATGGTTTTAAAAATTAAAAATTAACTCTCTACTTCTGGTGTCGCTAACATTCTGTCCAAAGAGTCGTCAACTGATAAACGCGCATAATCTGGCAATTCAGCCAAATCTTTAATTCCTAAAAAGCGAACAAAATCAAGCGTCACATTATAATAAGTTTCATCTTTTTTCTTATCAACTTTAGCTTCGATTAAACCATGTAACAAAAGATTGCGTAAGATTAAAGCGCAATTGACGCCGCGAATACGATCCAAATCGGTTTTAGTAATTGGTCCGCGATAAGAAATAATTGTTAAAGCTTCCACGCTTGGTTTACTTAACTCGCCCATGGTTTCGTCCTTAACAAATTCTTTAATCAAAGGTGCTTCTGAAGGTGCCGTAACCATTTGATAAGTCGCACCTTGTTTTATAATTTCCATTCCGCGTTTAGCGGTTTCATATTCTAAAGCTAACTCATCTAATGCCTTAGTAACTTCTTCCGGCGTTTTTTTAATCAGTTCAGCTAAATCTTTAACCTTAAGTGGTTTAGCAGCAACAAACAATAATGATTCTAAAGATGATTTCATAATTATATAATTAAATTTGTTTTTCTAATTCCAAGCGAAAAATATCAATCTCGGAAAAAAGCTCACTTTGATCAGCCGTAATAGTACGCTGTTTCATTAATTCTAGCATAGCCAAGAAGCTAACTATAACCTCCACTTTAGAAGTTGCTTTACTAATTAATTCACTAAAACGCGAACGAATTTTACCTAAAACTGATGTTTCAATAAATTTAATTTTTTCCTCAATGCTGATAGATGAAGTTAAAATCTTTTCTTCTAATGGTTCAATTATGACTTGAGCTAAATGACGAAGCACTTCATTCATAATAGCCGCCATCATAGAACCATTTAAATTACTTGGTGGAGCAAAAATCTGTAAATTAGCAATCATTGACTTACGATTAAACTCACGTTCAAACATAAATCTTTTACCAGCCACCATTTTTTCAATTTTTTTAGAAGCTTCCAAAAACTCTTTGTACATGCGCAATTGATGTTCAAGATCATCAATCGCTTGTTCTTCTTCTGGCAAAAGATATGGTAATAAGGCCTTAGCTTTAATCAACAACAAACGCGAAGCCACCACTAAAAAATCGGCTAGATATTCTGGATCAAGATCAGTCATGGTACGAAGATGTGCAATATATTGATCAGCTACCATAGCTAAACTAACTTGCGTAATATCAAGTTCAGCCTTATCAATTAATTTAACTAATAAAGCTAAGGGTCCTTCAAATTGTTCTAACTTATAATTAAGCATGAAAATCTTAGCGCTTCTTTTTAGCCACCGCTTTCTTTTTTACAGTCTTTTTAACTTTCTTAACTACTTTCTTTTTTGTAATCTTTTTAACTTTCTTAACTACTTTTTTCTGTGGCTTTTGTGGTTTTATTTTATTAGCTTGAGCAAATGAAGCCACGACAGCTTTTTCCAACTTAACAAAATCTTTTACCATCATCTCGACTGAGTTAGTAAAACTAGCAGCTGGAAAAACAATTAAATGATTAGTAATTAAACCTTTATCAATAATAACTGGTAACTTATATAAAGAACCAAAAGCACTAACTGGATGTTTGGCATCTTTAATGATCGATTGCGCTACCTTTTCTTTAGGAATTTTAGCTTTAGCTTTAACACCGAAACTTGATTCAATTATTTTGCCAATCTTTTTCTCATTAAGCCGCGCATGAGCTGGCATAAGAACAATTACTGGGAAATTACCAGCCACAACTAATAAGGCCTTGGCAATATGTTCTAACTTACGCTTTAGCGTTGAAGCCATGTCAAAGGCTGTAAAAACTGTACGATGAGATAAAACTTTATAATTTATTTTTGAAGTGTCTAGCGCATTTAAAATTTTAGCTGGGATGGATTGTGGTTGTTTAGTTTTCATATAAATAAACTTAAAAAATTAAAAGATAAATTATAAAACAAAATTTAAAATCAAAAGATAAAACTGTTTAAATTTTTTACTTTTGTCTTTGTTTTTAAATTTGTCTTTTGCATGTTTTGTCTTTAGTTCTTAACAGGCGCTCTGTCGGCTGGTAAATTACCAATTGGCACAGTGCCACCACTTTGTTTATCGAAATTTAAAGCTTTTTGCTTAATACATTGATAACCAGTGGCATGTGGCCAACGGTCAGCATAAGCATAAATCGCTTGATCCTTAACATCGCGGTTATCAGTCTGGAAATCAGCACATAACTCATAAGAATCATTAGCTGTCTTCTTATATTCATAAGGCTTGCTGCTGGCTGGATCTTTATATTTGTCAACTGTTAGATAAGGAGTTTCTGATAAGCCAGCAACTAAAGTATCAGGTAATTTATTAAATTTGGTGTAATAAGTATTAAAGGCACTGTCTAACTCAGTAAACTGATTGAGAACTTGTTCATCATGCTTACGAGCTCTGGCCGCGGTCGGTGATTCAACAAAGAAAAAGCTGAAAATTAAGCTACCAATGGTTAAAACTAAAGTGGCAATCAAGTAGATTAAAATCACTTTATCCTTAGCTTTGATATCATCGCGCTTAACATCATAAAAATAATAAGAGAAAATAATACCAGAGATGGCAATCGCCGTAATCGCTTTCAAAATAAATTTAGTAGTTAATTCACCGTTTAAGAAGCTACCGATAGTCACAATCAGCCAAATAATCATCACGACTGAAGAAACAAACAAAATAAAATAAATTAGCCAACGACGAATAGCTGATTCTTTATCTAGTTCACCTTTGACTAAGCTCTTACTAAGATAGCGCATGACTAAATAATAAATCGGAATCGAAATAATCAAAGCCGAAATCGCCATCTTTAAAAGATCAGAATTAAAATTATTGGCGTTTGGCAAAGCTACGTCAGTGATAAATTTATTTATGGCTTGGAAAATTACTTGACCTGTAGCCAAGGACATAAATAAAAGCGCGACTAAAGAGAACATGTAGAGAAACGCATATTTCGCATTATTGTTTTTCATATGGTTTTAAATATAAAAATTAAAATATAAATTACAAAACAAAATTTAAAATAAAAAGATAAAATAGTTTTAATTTTTTAATTTTGTCTTTGTTTTTAAAATTGTCTTTTATTTTTTGTTTTTTAAACTAATTCCTAATTCTTTTAACTGTGATTCGTCGACTTCCGCTGGACTGCTCATTAACAGATCTTTGCCTTGTGCGTCTTTAGGGAAAGCATAAATATCGCGAATTGAATCCCAATCATTTAAAACCATCAATATTCGATCAACGCCAGGAGCATTACCAGCGTGTGGTGGTGCGCCAAATTTAAAAGCTTTAATCATGGCGCCAAAGCGACGGTCAACTTCAGATTTTTTATAGCCGGCGACTTCAAAAACTTTATATAATAATTCTGGCTGATGATTTCTAACGCCGCCTGAAGAAATTTCAAAACCATTTAAAACTAAATCATACTGGTAAGCTAAAATTTCTAGCGGATCTTTTTTATTTAAAGCTTCCATTCCGCCTTGTGGCATGGAAAAAGGATTATGACCAAAATCAATTTCACCTGGTTTAATTTCTGAATATTCATACATTGGAAAATCAGTAATCCAGCAATAAGCCGCGCTTACGTTATCAATTAAATTTAAACGATTAGCAACATCAACGCGTACTAAACCTAAGCTTTCCGATGCTTCGCGCCAGTTGCCAGCCACCATGATAACTAAACTATTTGGGTTTGCTTTAATATTAGCCACAATCTTAGATAAGTTTTCCACACTAATAAATTTAGCTAACGAACTTTTGGCTACACCATCCGCTTCAACGCTAATAGTAGCGAAAGCTTTTATCTTCTTGCGCTCAGCAATGGCCTTTAATTCATCAGTAATTTTACGACTAAAGCTAGCAGCATCGTCAATTACAAGTGCGCTAACAATACCGCCAGACTTTAAAACTTCATCAAAAATTGGGAAACCAGAATTTTTTACAAGTTCAGAAATATTTTTTATTTCTAGGGAGTAACGTAAGTCAGGTTTATCAGTGCCATATTTTTCCAAAGCTTCGCGCCATGGTAAACGTACAAATTTTTTATCAGACGCTAAAGCTACTAACTTTTTTGTAGAAAATTTAGCTGTGACTTCTTTCATCAAAGGTTCCATAATATCAAAAACATCTTCTTGCCCAGCAAAACTCATTTCCATGTCGAGTTGATAAAATTCTCCGTAAGCACGATCAAGACGCGTGTCTTCATCTCTAAAGCAAGCAGCAATTTGAAAATATTTATCCATTCCCCCAACCATGAGTAATTGTTTAAATTGTTGTGGGGCTTGTGGCAAAGCATAAAACTTACCAGGATAAAGTCGGGAAGGAATTAAAAAGTCGCGCGCGCCTTCCGGTGATGAGTTAGCTAAAATTGGCGTTTGGACTTCAATAAAATCATGCTTATGAAAATAAGCTCTTAAATATGTAAAAAAATCATCTTTAGTTTTTAACATCGCCTGTAACTTAGCGCGTCTTAGATCAAGAAAACGATATTCAAGTCGTAAAGGCTCGTTAGTCGCTGCCGCCATTGTCTCATTATTTATTTCAAAAGGTAAAACTTCGCTCGTAGTTAAAATCTCTAAATCCGAAACTAAAATTTCTATTTCTCCAGTGGCCAAATCTTTATTAACCATTTCATCAGGACGAGCTTTAACTTCGCCCTCAATCGTAATAACAAATTCATGACGCAAACTAGCGGCTAATTTAGCGGCTTTTGGAAAAAAGTCAGGATTAAAAACTAATTGCGTTAGACCATAACGATCGCGCAAGTCAACAAAAATAACGCCACCCAAGTCGCGACGACTATGCACCCAACCACTAAGTTTAACTTTGGCTCCGTTGTTTGAGCGGCGAAGTTCACCGCAAGTATGTGTTCTCATCATAAAGCATTGGCGATAGCGACTGGTAATAATTTATCCAGCCAGCGATTCATTTCTTTAAATTTTTTACGATCTATTTTTTGACTGGCCATAGTATATAAGGATGGCTCAATCTTAAAATCTTTGTGTACTTCAGGTCCATAACCTAATCTTTCTAAAGCGAGCATTAAAAATACTTTACTAAACCAGTGATACCATTCTGCCTCTGCTTTAGCCTCGTTTAATAAGGCAAAAAAATCAGATAACAAATGAAAAATCTTTTCATCTTTAACCCCTTCCTCGGTTAAGCGATTAAAGTGATAAATCGCGAAACCAGCAGCAGTTATCTTATCATAATCAGACTTTAAAGATGGGTAGCAGTTACGGCTAGAAGCGGCCGCGGCCGAAGACATGCCTTTACCAGAAATAACCATTAATTCTAGTAAAGTTAAGGGGTCTAAATGAGCAGCTAGTTTAGAGCTTAAACGCCTGCCACCACGAACCAAAAGCCGTAGTTTCCCCTGCTCTAGTGTGTAAACATCCACCATTAAATCTTGCTCTTTCCATGGCCGGCAAGCTAAACATATGGCCGGCGTTGATATTGTTTGCGGCATAGGTCTATTATACCTTATTTTATACTAAAATATAAGGGAATTTAGCCTTAATTTCTGGGGATAAATATGAGACGCTCCGGCAGATTCTCCGCTAGGGAATCTGCCAGTAACTTGCCCTAATATAACAAACGGCAGAATCCTCTTACGAGAGATTCTGCCAGAGCGTGATAATATGGTATACTTAAATTAAATAAACTAAACAATATGTTTTGCGAACACAAATTAACGTCTCAATTAATTAGAACACTACAAAAGGGAGAAATTGTTAAAATAATAAAAATAACAAAGGGAAAAAACATTGAAATGAGACGAGAAGTTGGTGACAACTCTTTTTTTACTGACATTCTTATATCTCTATCCCCACAAAAAACGGGGGTAAATAATTTCAACACCAAGAAAACTAAGTTTATAGCTATTGAGGTTAAGATATCTGACTGGAAACAAGGCTTATACCAAGCATGGAGATATTATTCATTTGCAGAAAAAAGTTATCTAGCTTTATATAAAGAATACTCGAGCACTGTTGATATTTCTTTATTCAAAAAACATAATGTCGGATTGATCATCTTTGATAAAAATTCTATACAAATTTTACATAATCCCGTATTAAGCAACTTTAATCATAAAGACGTATATAAAACTAAACTTCGTGAAAAAATATGGCAACGCTCACTATCGATCCAATGTGTTCAACCAACTTTCTAAAAATCCCCCTGATGAAGGTTTAATAACATTCTTTTTTAAGGCTTGCTTTATAATTATACTGCTGTGATTTTTAAGTGATTCATAATATTGTTTCGCTTTTTTTATATCTCTTATAAGAGAGGCCTTACCGCCTCTACTATTATATTTCTTAAACTGATTACCAAAAGAATTCATCATATGTCTCGCTAAATCACCCTCTTCTCGATCTGATGGAGAAGAAAAATCAACTGAGGGGCAACAGCTCCCAGAGCAAAAGAAATCACTAACTTTTTCATATCCAGAAAGCGCCCTGAACATTTCAGGCCAAGTTGCTCGTGCGAAAAGTTGAGGAACATAAAAGTGATGGACTTTTCTGGCAAAATTATTTTTGTCTTCAATCACATTGAATCGTCTTTGTTTTAAAGCGTCGCCAATAGCAACACTAATACCAATTGGCGCTAATGCAAGTGATGAAAAATCAGCTTTACTCCAAATAACATATTTTCCGGTGCTTAAGAGTTTTATAAATAAATCCTGAGCTCCCTCTAACCAAGACTCATCGGAAATATTATCAGAATGAGATGTTTCTAATAAAACCATATAGCCCTCAATTTGATCACTTAACGACGTTAAATATTCCAAAAGACGATTGCGAGAATGCTTACTAGTTAAAATACCCTGTGCAATGACAACACCTTTCACAAAGGGTTTAATTAATTTATATTTATTTAACAGCTCAAGAGATAACATAGATATTTCTTGATCGATACTCCATGTATCGTTATTTATTTCATTTATGTAAAGAAATGGAGGTATAAGGGCGGTTGCACCAGACTTTGATTGATATTCGATTGTATCATTAATAAAACTAACAATTTCAGAATCTTTATTCTTTATTTTTTCTAGCATCTCAGAATAATCATTAAATATAGTATTATATTTAAAATATGGTAATTTTTTAAATTTACTTAACTGATGTTTTGGACATTGAAATAAATAAGACTGCGGATCTATTAAAACAGTTTTTATGTTTTTTCTAATTTGTATTCTATCGCCTTCTTCTTTAGGAACCTGAGACGCTTCAATAATAACACCATCAAACAAATCTGGCGTACTAGCTTTGATGCTAAGGAATCTATTTAAGCCATTAATAGCACAATAATAAAATCCACCATTCGGTAACTCTGGCGCAACTATTTTCTTTGTTTCAATAAAATTTATAGCTACCTGAGAATTTGGTCTATTTAACTGATTAGTATCTAGCATTCTCATAACTACTCTTTTTAAATCAATCGATATATCAGTTCTAACGATTGGAGGAATTGTTTCTCCTGAAAAAATTGCTTCAGCCGGAGGGGTAAACCCTGAAAATGGATGGTGGCCCTCAATCAAAAGATATAGTATCAAGCCAACAGCATAAACATCTATTCTATCATCTAGGGTTATACGAAGTCTTTCTGCGTTACCTGGACGACTTGCTAATATTTGCTCGGGAGATGAATATGCAAAGTTTGTTCGAGCTGATCCTCGAAATGGACTGACTCCAAATCTAGCGGATCCAAAATCTAATATTTTTACAGCTCCAGTCTTCTCTATAAAAATATTTTCTGGCTTCAAATCTTGATGAACAATTTTCTTTCTCCAAAGATCAGATATTCCTCTCAATATACTTATACCAATTTCAACTATCTCGTCTTCGCTTAAAACTCTATCTTTAACATATTCCGCCATATTCTGCCCTTCCAAAAAAGGCAACAATAGAAAAATATAATCATTGTTTTGCTTTGTTTCAGAAATAGGTAAAATATAATGACTGTTAACCGTCTTATAAACCATCACCTCTGAAAGTGCTTGATCTCTATTTATCTGTCCTTTTATTTTTCCTTTTAAAAGAACTTTTAACAAATACTTTTGAGAATTTTTCTCAAGTATATAATTACAAGAAAAGACATTTTGACCCTGTGGAGCATTGGATTCAATTTTATAGTCTATAAAATTACTACGAATTGAGCTTTCAAGGTTTGTTTTTTCTAAACCCCTAATTTTCATATTGTTATAATTATTATGAGATAAAAATTATTCACAAAATTATTACACCTCTAAAGAAATTATAAACATCCCTACTTTGTCCCAACCATACACTTCCCCTCATAAAACGCCTGATCATCGCAAGTTGATCCATCCTTAAATGTACAAACTGCATTTTCAGTCGCAAAAGTTTGACCGCCAGCCCAAGCACAAAACTTTTGCGCAACAGTATCATAACCCGTTGTTCTCATTCCTCCAACTGGACAATCACCTCTCATCAACGCCCATTCTTCGCAGGCGCGATTATCTTCAAACATACATAAACCATATTGAGCGCCGTCAGGCCTTTGTTGAATTACTGTTTGTCCACCTTTAGCAACACAATTTGTACTCGCTGGATTAGCTAAACCTGTTGCTGGATTATCTTCCGGCTTTGGAGTTATTTGGTTAACTATCGGCGTAACTTCTTTATTAGGTCTTGCCCTATTAACCAAAATCATAACCAAACGAATACCAAGTGCTAAAATAACTAAAGCGCCGATAACAATTAAACTAAGATTTTTTGTTTTCATAAATTTTATAAATTAAAATAAATTAAAACACTATTCCAGTCAGGAAACTTCTCGGTTCCAAAATGTAATAATTCTCCCTTAAATTCTTTAGCACCATTTATAAGAGCGTCATCAATTAAATAATCTCCTTGATTAAGATTTTTATGTTGAGTTAATATTAGTCTTTCATGAGCCGTTTCGCCTAAATATTTTTTTACCCATTCAATTTTATCAGACCAACCAGAGGGATTATCCCAAGGAGGAGTGGATAAAATATAAACATCAAATTTTTCCGCCAGCTTCTTAAAGGACTCGATCGCATTAGGCATTGGTATCATTAAGGCAAAAATACCTGGAATATTCTCTTTATCGTTTGGGTGCTGATCTAGAATATCTTTATCTATAAAGGGGAAGGCCGATTTAAAATCTACCAGCACATTATCCATATCAATATATAATACTTTTTGATCCATAAAAAAATTTTATTTTTATCCTAATTTATCAAAATAACTCTGTAGTATCACCATCGCTGCCATCGCGTCTCGATTCCCCTCTTTTCTGGCATTACGATCTAGACTATCAGCGGCTTGAGATGAAAAGCGTTCATCAACTAAATCTAGCGGCAAATTAATACTAGCTTTTAAATCTTCAATAAACTTTAAAAAATTATCATTCATTTTTTCATTGACTGGCTCTCCCACTACTAAACGTTCAATTTTTTCTTTTGTGACTATGATTTTTATTTCTTCAATGTTTTTAGCCATGCCTAAAGGTGAAGCGATTTTGACTGCGCTATTACCTAGCGCTAAGCCAATTCGCGCTTCGCCCCAATCTATGCCTAAACACTGCTCTTCATTAGGTAATGATTTCATATCCATCTTTAGTGACTAAAACTGTGTGTTCAAAATGCGCGCTTAAACTATGATCAGCCGTGATAAAAGTAAAATCATCTGGCGCAACCGCAATCTGCCAACCGCCTAAAGTAAACATTGGCTCAATCGCAATTACCATACCTTCTTTTAAAGTTAAATTAGGAAATTCATTGCCTTTGATATGATAGTTTGGTACTTGTGGCTCTTCATGTACTTCTAAACCAACACCATGACCAACTAAATCTCTAATCACACCAAGATTATTTTTCTTAGCGACGTTCTCGATCGCTGTACCAATATCGTCTAAAGTATTGCCGCACTTAACCTTTTCAATTCCGGCCATAAGTCCAGCTTGCGTAGCTTCAAGTAATTTCTTTGCTTCAACCGAAATATTACCAACCGCGACGGTTAAAGCCGTATCAGTAAAATAACCTGGCTTACCTTTAACAAAAGGATATTCCATGCCAATGTCTATACCAACAATTTCGCCTTCTTTAAATATTCGATTAGGTAAAGCTGGACCATGAACAATTTCATCATTAATTGAAATACATAAAGCCGTTGGAAAAGGTCTTGATTGCACTGAGGGTCGAAAATTTTTAAAGGCCGGCCTGCCTCCGGCTTTTTTAATTAGCTTTAAAGCCAAGGTTTCAAGTTGTGCTGTGGTATAACCTGGCTTAACCACGCGAGACAGCTCGGTTAAAATTTTACCAAGCTTTTTTCCGCCTTCACGGATTAAATTTATTTCTTCAGTTGTTTTAATTAATCGAGACATTATTTTTTCTTTTTACTTTTTATCACGCCATACCCTTTCAACTTTTTCTCCAGTTCTTTCTTTATCCCCATTATACTTTGTTCACCATTTACAAAAATAATTGATCCTCGCCCCGAGGCTTTTTCTATCATTGGTGTAGTTAAAGCATGATAATACTTAAGCCGCTGTTTAATAACCTTTGGCGTGTCATCTGTTCGAGTCAGCAAGGTTTGACCGCATAAGTCACATTTCCCTGCCCGACGAGGCTTATTATAGATTAGATGATAAGACGCTCCACAATCGCATATACGGCGTCCTGATAAGCGTCTTAAAACCTCCTTATCAGATACTTCGATCACTATAAAATATAGGCTATCATTAGGTTTTAAAATCGACAAAAAGTGACGTAATTGCTCAACCTTACGTGGATAGCCATCAAGTAAAAATCCGCGGCGTGTATCACTCTTAGCTAAACGATGACGTAAAATATGGTCCATTAAAGTCACGCCCAAAAGCCTACCTGAAGCCATTAGAGTTTTAACATGTTTACCTAAAACACTGCCAGTCTTTTGTTCACGGCGTAAAAGCTCACCAGTTGAGATAGCTGGCAAACCTAGAGTTTCAGCTAACATTTCAGATTGAGTGCCCTTACCTGAGCCAGGCGGGCCAAAAAAAACAATGATTTTTTTAGGCATAATTAAGATATTTATTATATTAAAAGTATAGCATAAATTAACGTTGACAGCCCTAACCCACGGTGCTAGAGTTGAGGCATAAAATAAAATTTCTTTAACAAACATTTAACCTAAAAAGGAAGGTTTAAATCATGAAAAAACTATTCGTTCTTTATTTTTTAGTGTTGTTGCTTTTTTTAGATAAAAATATGGGGTATGGGCAAATTTATCTTGAAGATTTTGGCACAAGTTCAACAGTTACGCTTCCTTATATTCTGGGAACAAATCCAACTGGTCTTGCCTTTAAGAATGCAAATATCACAAACCCAAGCTGGACGCAGTCACTTGCTTCAGCAAATCTTGTAGGAAGAACAGGTGGTTGTATTAGTGCAACTATCCCAACAAGCGGTGGATTAGATGTTATAACTTGTACTTTTTCTGTCGGTAGTGGTTACAAGCTCACGCCAACCAGCATTTCGTATAACTATAGAATTTCAAGCGCCGGACCTCAAAAATTAGACGTTAGTGTGTCTGGTACAGGAGGGACCTCCAGTATTACTCAGGTTACAACAAATCGATCTGGGAGTTATGTTGGAGTAACAACTTCTAATTTTAATTCTTCACCAGATCTAACTGGCACTATAACTTTAGTAATAACTCTTTCGTCTACTACTAACACAAACAGTACTTGTAGAGTAGACGATATTACTTTAAATGGATCAGTTGTTTCAATTTCGTCTCCCTTGGTACTAATAGCTCCAACAACATTGACTGGCTTTGTATATGTAACAGGAACTGGGCCATCAGCAGAAAAAATGTTTACAGTAAGTGGATCAAATCTATCAACAAACAACATCTCTATAAATGCTCCAACTAACTATGAGATATCAACAACCACGGGCACAGGATTTTCCTCTCTAGTGACATTAATACCAATAAGTGGGTCCGTCGCATCAACAACAATATTTGTCAGACTTAAAGCCGGTCTTCCAATTGCGTCGTATAACGAAAACATAACTTGTTCAAACGTACTTGTTGCAGATCAAACCGTAAGTTGCTCTGGATCTGTAACTCTGCCCATAACTTCTATCTGGTCAAACCCCATAACAGGAACATCTATTGCAACAAACCCATACACAGATGGACAAATAGTAGATCCAAATGTCACAGTATCTGGTATCGGTGCTACGGGTGTATCAATTAATACAGCAACCGATAGATTTAATTTTTCTGGCTGGAATGACCCATCGATTAATACTGGAAAGTATTTTGAATTTACAATAACTCCAAATGCGGGAATAATTATTGATTTCTATAACTTTTCTTTTACCACACAAGTATCTGGTACGGGTCCGACTAACTTTTCCGTTAGATCAAGTATAGATTCATACACAAGCGATATAGTCACATGGGTAGCTACAGTCGGGGCAATAACAGTTGATTTATCTGCATATAAAAACATTACAACCACAACGACTATTAGAATATACGGATGGGCAGCTAGTGCTGGTGGTGGAACATTTAGTATTAATGACTTCAACTTTAATAATGACAAGCCACTCCCAGTTAACTTAACTTCTTTCAACTCTAACGTTTATCTAAATACTGTAAACTTACGCTGGACAACCGAATCTGAAATTAACAACTCCGGCTTCGAAGTTTACAGAGACAATATTAAAATAGGCTTTGTTACAGGTAAAAACACAGCCTCGACTTATACTTTCTCTGACGCAAATCTTCAAACAGGTGCTTATAACTACAAACTTAAGCAGATTGATTATAACGGCAATTTCGAATATTTCAATTTGATGGGGGGGGTAGTGATAAGTACGCCACAAAAATTTGAAGTAACGCAAAATTATCCGAATCCGTTTAATCCAGTAACGAAATTTTCTTATTCAATCCCCTTTGATACTAAAGTTACAATCAAAATCTTTGATATCACAGGTCGCGAAGTTCTTTCTCAAATTGAAAGTAAACCCGCCGGTTATCACTCATTTACTTTCAATGCACAAAATTTGTCCAGTGGAATCTATTTCTATAAAATAGACGCCGGGCAATTCTCGAAAATTAAAAAGATGATACTTATTAAATAAATTTTCTTTTTCATTTATTGTACTCCTTGCAACAAAAAGGCTGGCCCTCAAAACGTCAGCCTTTTTTAATAACAAAAAACCCGCTGCTTTTAAACAACGGGTTTTAATATCAATTTAAATCTTAATCTAGCGTATATTCTCTCATCGTCAACTGCGACTCAATCTGTTTAACAGTTTCGATAACAACCGACACAACGATCAAAAGACTGGTACCACCAATAGCCAAAGATTGAACACCAGTAAAGTAACGCATGACCAAAGGTAAAATAGCAATTAAACCTAAGAACAAAGCGCCAGCGAAAATGATTCTATGAGTTGTGAAAGACAAGTATTCTGTGGTGTGACGACCTGGTCTAATACCAGGAATAAAGCCACCTTGCTTTTGCAAATTTTCTGCAATCTGAGAAGGATGGAAAACAATTTCGGTATAGAAATAAGTAAAGGCAAAAACTAAAATGAAATATGAAATACCATAGATTAACTGGTTCTGGAAAATGGTAATAGTTTTTTGGGCAATACTAGCAATTAATGGGCTTTGCGCATGGATAAAGAATTGCGCAATCATGGTTGGGAAAAGAATAACGGAAATAGCAAAGATGATTGGAATAACACCGGCCATGTTAACACGCAATGGTAAATGAGTAGTTGTGCCACCGAAAGCGCGCTGTCCCCTAACCTGACGAGCATATTGTACCGGAATATTACGCTGACCTTCGTTAATAATAACCACACCAATAACAGTTACGATAGCAATCACGATAAAACCAATAATGGTAAATAACATTGATGGATCATAGTTAACATAAGTTTGGTTAAGCGTACTTGGTAAGGAAGAAATAATACCAGCAAAGATCAATAGAGAAATACCATTACCAATTTTCTTTTCAGAGATTAATTCACCAATCCACATCAAGAACATTGTTCCAGCGCTAATCGTAATCAACATGATAATAAAATCAAATGAAGAAATGTCTCTAATAATACCAGCGGCTGAACTACGTAATAAGTTGATCATGGCATACGCCTGAACAAAAGCCAAAGGTACGGTTGCCCAACGAGTCCACATGTTAATTTTTTGACGACCAGCTTCTTCTTTATTCATTTCTTCTAAGGAAGGAATAATCATGCCTAAGAGCTGGAAAATAATGGAAGCGGTAATGTATGGTCCAACACCCATCATAACAATAGAAAAATTTTCCATACCACCACCAGAAAAAATGTTCATCAAACCAAATATTTCATTAGACGAAAAGAAATTACGCAAAGCCACCGCGTCAACACCAGGCACTGGAATATGCGCTGCTAAACGGAAAAAAACCAACATAATTAAAACAAAAATTATGCTCTGTCTAAGATCTTTTGATTTCCAAATGGCCATTAAACGATCCATAGATGTAAATTATTATTTTAGTAACCCACCAGCGGCTTCAATCTTTTCTTTGGCGACAGCACTATAGTACATGTCATTAAACTTAAGATTCTTTATTTTCAAATCACCCTGAGATAAAATCTTAACTCGCTTAGTCGCTGAGGCAATAATACCGGCGGCGTAAAGAGTTTTTGGATTAACATGAGCTCCATCAACAAATGAAGCATTAATATTTTTAAAATAAACTACCTGATCTTTTGGTTTATAAGAAGTAAAACCTCTTTTCTTTGGAATAGCTAATAATTGCTTTTTCATACCCAAGCGCTTCAAACCAGAAACACCAGAACGTGATTTTTGTCCTTTTAAACCGCGAGTACTATAAGTACCATGACCGGAAGCATTACCGCGACCGACACGCTTTCTTTTTTTAGTAGCTCCACGAGAAGATTTTAGAGTGGATAATGAAAATGCCATAAACGTAAATTATTTTTCAGTTACTTCTTCCTTTTTCTTGGAAGAAACAAAAGGATTGCCAGTGCTAGTTGGTTTACCAGTACGTAAATTCTTTAAAGCTGCAATAACGCACTTAGCATTGTTAACTTTATTATTAGTACCTAAAACTTTACTGGAAATATTATTAATACCGCTTAATTCTAAAATAGTACGGACAATACCACCGGCAATAATACCTCGTCCAGCCGCAGCTGGCTTAAGTAAAACTCGGGCAGCACCGAACTTTTGTTCAATCGCGTGAGGAATAGTTTGTTTAACAATTGGTACCATGACTAAATCTTTCTTAGCTTGGTTAACCGCCTTAGCGACCGCTAAAGTAACGTCAGCGCCTTTGGCTAAACCAATCGCCACTTTACCTTTTCGGTTACCAATCGCGACGCAAGCACGGAAGCGCATACGTTTACCACCAGCCATAACACGAGTAACACGGGCAATATCAACAATCTTTTGTTCAAATTCATCAGGCACGCGTTCTTCCTGTCTTGGACCACGGCGATTACCACGGCCAGCGCCAGCGCCACCACTAAAGCGACGACCAGCACCACCACGGCGTTCCCCGCCTTTAGTGTCAAATGATTTATTTTCTTGTGGCTTGTCCTCCGTAGCTTTAGCGGAGGGGGATTTTTTCTCTTCAGTCATATAATTTAGAAATCAAGACCTCCAGCGCGAGCGCCTTCAGCCGCCGCCTTAATGCGACCAGTATATAGGTTACCACCACGATCAAACACCACGGCTTTAATATTTTTAGCTAGAGCTTTTTCAGCAATCAACTTACCCAAAGCTTCAGCAATTAAAGATTTTTTGATAACACCTTTAATTTCTTTACTATGAGCACTAACTAAAGTTACGTTGTTATCATCGTCAATCAACTGCAAATACATACCGGTGTTAGAACGAAAAACATTCAAACGTGGTCGGGCTGCTGTCCCAGATATTTTAGCACGAACTCTGCCTTTACGGCGTTCATGTGATATTTTTTTTGCTTTCTGATTATTCATAAAAGTATCTTAATTAAGCGCCTTTAGCAGCTGTTTTACCAGCCTTACGACGAACAATTTCACCCACATAACGAATGCCTTTACCCTTATAAGGTTCTGGTTTCTTTAAGCGGCGCATCTGAGCAGTAATTTCACCAACCATTTGCTTATCAATTCCTTTGATAGTAATAATGTTAGCTTCAACGGATGCGTCAATACCAGTTGGTAATGGGAAATTAATTGTATGTGAAAAACCTAAACTGAAAGTAAGTGATCGGCCAGCGCTGGCTACTTTGTAACCAACACCTTGGATTTCTAATTTCTTTTCATAACCTTCAGTTACACCAATCACCATGTTCTTAATCAAACTATAAAATAAACCCCACATGGCTCTTTGCTTTTTGCTAATTGAATCATCAACTGAAACTTTAATTTCTTCTGGATTGATTTCAACATTAGCTAAACCATTAATGGCCTGACTTAGCTCACCTTTTGGTCCTTTCACAGTTAAAACACCATTGTTTAAAACGGCAGTAACTCCTTTAGCTAGTTTAATTGGTAATTTTCCTAGTCGAGACATAAAAGTAAACTTAGTTAACTTCGCAAATAACTTCGCCACCCAAATTGCGACGTCGTGCTTCTTTATTAGTCATGATTCCTTGGGAAGTGGAAACAATCGCCATACCAAAGCCATTAAGCACTCTTGGTAAATCAGCTTTGCCAACATAAATGCGGCGGCTTGATTTACTAATACGCTTTATCGAAGCAAAGGCAGGGCTGCCATCTGATTTATATTTCAAAACGATTTTGAGTTCATCAAACACACCACTTTTAGCTTTAGTAGTTTCATGCTTAATAACTTCAACAGCACCAATCCAACCAGTTTCTTGTAAAAGTTTGGCAATATTAAATTTGATTTTACTCATAGGTAAGACAAGCTCCGGTCTTCCGACGGCGGCAGCATTTCTTATACGAGCGAGCATGTCTGCGATTGGGTCATTCATAATCTTTTTATCTTAGGATTACCAGCTTGATTTTTTAATACCTGGTAAATCAGTATTGTTGGCCAATTCTCTGAAACAAATACGGCACAAACCAAAGTCACGCATAAAACCGTGATTACGGCCACAGCGCCAGCAACGTCGAATTTTTCGGCTGCTGAACTTTGGAGGACGATTTGCTTTTACAACTAATGCTTTTCTTGCCATATGTATTATTTAAGTGGTTTTCTTAAAAGGGAAGCCAAGTAATTTAAACAATTCATAACCTTCATCTCTGGTCTTGGCAGTTGTGGAAATGGTTATTTCTAAACCGTGGACATTATCAACCTCATCAGCCTTAACTTCCGGAAAAGCAATATGTTCACGAAAACCAATCGACATATTACCTGTTTTATCAATAATCTTAGCATCAACACCACGAAAGTCGCGGACGCGAGGAAAAGTAATATTGATTAACTTATCTAAGAAATCATACATTCGGGCGCCGCGCAAATTAACGGCCACACCAACAATTTGACCTTCACGAACTTTAAAAGCGGAAATTGATTTACGAGATTTGGTTAGAACTGGTTTTTGACCAGCAATACGAGTGATCGTACTAACCACGGCATCAACATAAGCTTTATCTTTGGTAAAACGTCCAACACCAACGTTAAGCGAAACCTTAGTTATACGAGGGATAGCTAAATCACTCTTGTAGCCAAAAGTTTTCTTTAATTCTGGGCGAACCTTTTTTTGATATAATTCGTTAAGTCTCATACGGTTAGTCTATGTTAGCCTGGCACTTTTTGCAGACTCTTACTTTATTATGCTTCTTTTTATCTTCACTGATTAAAATTTTATGGGCAATACGAGTTGGTTTGCCGCACTTGGAACAAATTAAAGCTAAATTGGAAATATTCATTGGGGAAGCAAACTCAATGCGCTGTCCTTTTTCATTCTTATTACGTGGACGCATGTGCTTAATTAAAAGATTGACGCCTTCAACGCTAGCTCGATTCAAGTCAGCAAAAACCTGAAGAACCTTACCGGACTTTCCTTTGTCCTTACCGGCGAGAACTAATACGTTGTCGTTTCGTTTAATATTCATAAATATAATTTAGAGCACCTCAGGCGCTAACGAGGCAATCTTTACATAGCCAGCCTTACGTACTTCACGTGGAATTGGTCCAAAGATACGAGTACCTTTTGGTTCGCCATTCTTCTTATCAATAATAACGCAAGCGTTATCATCAAAACGAATATAGCTACCATCAGCGCGACGAATTTCTTTTTTCAAACGCACCACGACAGCTAAAAGAACGTCGCTCTTTTTAACCATGGAATGTGGCACGGCTTGCTTAACAGTAATAATAATGCGTTCACCAATATGAGCATAACGCTTACGGTAACCACCGAGTACGCGAATACACTGCACTCTTTTAGCGCCGGTATTATCTGCAACTTTTAGCATTGTTTGAACCTGAATCATATAGGGAAACTAATTATTTGGCTAAAACGCGCCAACGCTTATTTTTACTTAAAGGTCGGCACTCAATAAACTTTACTTTATCACCAATCTTAAACTCATTCTTTTCATCATGAACCTGATAATGAGTTGAAGATTTATAACGCTTATTGTATTTTGGGTGAACTTTAACCTTTTCAACATTAACTACAATAGTCTTGTCCATCTTATCGCTTAACACAACACCTTCAAGGATGCGCTTAGCAGTTGCTTTAGTTGTTGGGCGCACTGTTTTCACAGCGGCTGTTTTTGTAGCTGACATATCTTAAGATTTTTTAGACTTATTAATCAAAGTCAATAAATGTGAAATTAACTCACGTTCTTTGCGGATAGCGCGAACGTTGCCTAATTGTTTATTGGCATCCTTAAAACGAAGTTGGCGCAATTTCTCTCGAGACTCCGCTAACATAGCGTGCCACTCCTTTAAGGTTCTAGTTTGTAGTTCTTTGAATTCCATATCTAGAAATTAATGTTTCTTCACAAAGCTGCACTTAACTGGCAACTTGTGCGCGGCCAATTTCATGGCTTCGCGAGCTTGTGTTTCAGTTACGCCTTCAATCTCAAACAACATCATACCTGGCTTAACAATGGCGACGTAATGATCAACGCTACCTTTTCCTTTTCCCATAGGCATTTCTCCACCTTTAGCAGTTACTGGCTTATCAGGGAAAATTCTAATCCAAATCTTTCCGCTTCTTAAAATAAAACGAGAAATAACACGACGAGCAGCTTCAATCTGACGGGCAGTAACCCAGCAGCCTTGTAGGCTCTTTAAACCATAACTTCCAAAACTTACAGTAATACGACGCGTTGCTTTACCGCCGCGGTTTAATTTATGTCCTTTTCTATATTTTGTCTTTTTCGGAGCTAACATATCAATGGATTATTTACTACGCTTATTAACCTTTTCTTTTACCACTTCGCCAGCTTTTTCTTGGCGATCAAAAACTTCACCGCGATAAACCCAAGCTTTGATACCGATCAAACCAAAAGTGGTATGAGCGGCACCGCGAGCATAGTCAATATCAGCACGCAAAGTTTGTAGTGGTAATTTTCCAGAAATCAACATTTCACGACGAGCAATTTCGGCGCCGTTCAAACGTCCCGATAACATCACCTTAACACCCATAGCACCGGATCTTTCAGCGCGACCAATCGCCTGTTTCATAACACGCTTAAAAGGTAAACGCTTTTCAATTTCTAAAATCATAGACTGCACTAAAATCATAGCGCTCAAATTCGGACGGTCAACTTCAGTAATATTGATGCTAATTTCACCCATTTTGAAATTCTTCAAAAATTTAACGTGCAATTTCTTTTTCAATTCTTCAATCCCTACGCCACCACGACCAATAATCAAACCTGGTTTGGCGGTGAAAAGATTGACGACAATTTTTTTACCAGAAGGACGCTCGATTTCTACTCGATCAGTCCCCGCTTCTTTAAATTGTTTAATAAGATAACGGCTAACACTCAAGTCTTGTTTAACTTGTTGAATGTAGTTATCACCTCGAGCAAACCATTTTGAAGGCCACTGTCGAGTAATACCTACGCGCATTACTTTTGGATTTACTTTCTGTCCCATAGATAATTATTTATAATCTAGTTTAACCGCTTTTACGATTGAAAAGTTTTGAAGTGAAACCTTTCTTGGCTTCAGTTCCCTTACCATGACCGCCTCGTCCTTCACGACGTGGATCAATAATTTCCTTATCTTTTTCTTTAGCTGCATCAACCGGTTTGGCGATTGGTTTATCTTCAGACTTAACACCGTCTTTTTTAGCCGGGGCTGAGCCAACCTTAACTGGAGTTTCAACTTTTTCTTTACGACCTTCACGAATACCACTGTCTTTTATTTCACCAAGTGTAACATTAATATGGCTCATGCGTTTCATAATTGGTGTAGCGCGACCATGAGCACGAGGTAACCAACGTTTTAAAGTTGTACCTTGATCAACTCTGATTTCTTTAATAAACAAATTGTTTTCCGCAATGTCAAAATTATGCTTAGCATTAGCAATCGCTGAAGCAATTACCTTTAAGACAGGTAAAGCTGCTACCTTGCCAGCAAAACGAAGCTGATCCAAAGCAGCCGCAACTGGCTTACCTTTGACTAACGCAGTTAGAAGGCGAACCTTACGGGGAGACATTCTGATATATTTTGCTTGAGCTTTGACTTCCATATCAATTTATTTTTTACCTTTAGCTTGATCTTTAGCCATTTTACCACCGTGATTAACAAATTTTCTGGTAGGAGAAAATTCACCGAATTTATGACCAACCATATTTTCATTAACTAACACTGGTATATGAATACGACCATTATGAACTCCAACGGTGAAACCAACCATCTCTGGTGTAATTGTCGCGGCGCGATCCCAAAGCTTGATGATAGTTTTATCACCCGGCTTTAAATTGGCAATCTTTTTTGCAAGACGCTCATTAATATATGGACCTTTTTTTAAACTTCGTGACATAGGCTTACTTTAAAGTTTCTTGCCATTACGGCGTTGGATAATCATTTTGTTAGAACGCTTCTTCTGCAAACGAGTCTTAACACCATAAGCATTCTTACCCCATTTTGTTTTTGGATGCTTCAAACCAATTGGTTGGTTACCTTCACCACCACCGTGTGGGTGATCATTTGGGTTCATCGCTGTACCACGAACAGTTGGGCGAATACCCATATGTCGCATACGTCCAGCTTTACCAATGCTAACATGACGTTTATCAATGTTACCAACTTGACCAATAGTGGCTAAACAATCTTTCTTAATCAAACGAATTTCACCAGACGGTAATTTAACTTGAGCATACTTCTTTTCAACTGACATGACAAATAAAGCATTACCGGCTCCACGAGCCAAACGAGCACCTTCACCAGGTTCTAATTCAACATTGTGAACCGGTAAACCAGCTGGAATAAATTCCAATGGCATAGCATTACCAACATTTGGTTCAATTGATTTTTTGGAACTAACAATCGTCATACCGACCTCTAAGCCAACCGGAACAATGACATAACGCTTTTCACCATCTTTATAAAATACCAAAGCGATTCTTGGACCACGGCTTGGATCATATTCAATCGTCTTAACTGTGGCAGGAATATCAAACTTATCACGTTTAAAATCAACCAAACGAACATAACGCTTAGCTCCACCACCTTGGTGACGCATGGTAATTTTACCAGCCGAGTTACGGCCAGCGTGCTGTTTTCTAATAACTAAGAGAGACTTTTCTGGAATCTTTGAAGTAATATCAGAAAAATCTTGAAAGCTTGCGCCTCTTAGACCGTTAGTTGTTGGTTTGGCTTTTCTAATTCCCATACAGATTTAAATTAAACGCCTTCATATAAAGCAATTGTCTTACCTTTTGGTAAAGTAACAATCGCTTTTTTCCAATCTTTTCTTTTACCGATCGTACGACCACGACGGCTGGTTTTTCCTTCCATACGAATAACGTTAACTGATAACGGAGTAACACCATAAGCGGATTTAACTGCCTTAGCGATTTCAATCTTATTGGCATTTTTAGCAACAATAAAGAAATACTGATTATTTAATGTTTGCTGATGGCTAGCTTTTTCTGAAATTAAAGGGCGAGCTAAGATACGATAAGCCTGTGACAAAGATGGAATCTTTTCACCGCTTGGCTTAGTCGCGACTGCCTTATCAGCATACATGTCTTTCATGGTGGCTGGTTTGGTAGCCTTAGTGTCGGCCTTCTTGGTTGTTTTGTCTTTAGTAAACAATGCCATAAATTTTATTTATAACGCTCTTCAAGAATTGTTAAAGCCTCGCGCGTTATAACAACATTTTTATATTTAACTACATCAACTAAATTAAGATTTTCAGCTGTAATTAATTTAATATTTTCCAAATTACGAGCGCTTGATTTAGTTGTAGCTTCTGGCTTAGCATCAATCAATAATAAATTGCTCTTGCCCTCAGTTTTAAAAATCTTACCTTCAATATTATCAACCATCTTTTTAAATACCTTAGTCTTATATTCAGCACAAGACAGAGTATCAAGGATAGCTAAATTTTCATTGGCTACTTTATCAGACAAAACAACGCACATAGCTTTTTGTTTCATCTTGGTATTTAAACCTTTGGAAAAATTTCTATCTTTAGTTGGTCCAAAAGTAACACCACCACCAATCCAAATTGGACTTCGGCTTGAACCAGCTCGAGCGCGACCAGTTCCCTTTTGTCGCCATGGCTTTTTACCACCACCGCGTACTTCGGATCGATCTTTAGTATGAGCCAAAACTTTTCTTTCATTAGCCATCTGAGTAATCAAGGCTTGGTGAACCAAAGCTTCATTTTTTTTCTGACCAAAAACTTTATCTGATAACTCAATGTCAGACATTACTTTTCCTTCGTGATTGTAAACTTTGTAAGCAATCATATCTTTAAACTTCAGCTTTTACTTCAGCCTCAGTTGTTTCGGCTGGTTTTTCTTCAACGACAGCAACTTCTTCTTTAATTTCCTCTTTTGGAGCTTCTACAACTGGTTCAGCAACTTTTTCTTCAACTACTTCTGGCTTAACTTCTTCAACTGCAGCTTCTTTTACTTCCTCAACAACTGGTTCTTTACCATCCGTAGCTTCAGCGGAGGATGGTTCTACTTTAGCTTCTGGCAAACCAGTTTTTAAATCACCGTCGCCAAAAAATAAAACTAAACCATTACGAGCACCAGGTAAAGCACCTTTTACAAAAAAAGAATTATTCATTTCATCAATCGCTACAATTTTAACATCATGCAAAGTTACGCGATCACCGCCCATACGGCCGGCCATACGAATACCTTTGAAAACGTGTTGGACACCACCGGCACCAACTGAACCTGAAGCACGCAATTGGTCTTTGTTACCATGAGTGGCGTCTTGACCATGAAAACCATGGCGCTTAACAACACCCTGAAAACCTTTACCTTTTGAAGTACCGGTCGCAGTCAAAATATCACCAGCGGCAAAAGTAGCTAAGCTAATTTGATCACCAGCTTTTAATTCACCAATATTTTCATTGTTATCAAGACGAAATTCTTTTACATAACGAAAATCACCGAAACCTTTAAAGTGTCCTTTCAAAGCTTTGGTGATTAAACTAGCACGCTTCGAACCATAACCAATCACAGCCGCGCGATAGCCATCCTTTTCAACCGTCTTCAGCTGAATAACAGTGCATGGACCAGCGGTAACCTCAGTTACTGGTATAACATTGTCGCCCTGCCAAAGCTGGGTCATTGCAACTTTTTTTCCAAGAATGAATTTCATAATTTAAAAACAAAAAAACTGGCTTAAAGGTATAACCAGCTTACAATCATAAATCTTTATACACAAAAAATGTGATAAAAATAAAAATGTTCGCAATATTGGTTTTTCCTTATTAATCAAAGCTTCGATTTATCCACTTCGCCAATCAAATGATCAACGGTTAAACAAACAAAAACTTTAATAATTTACATTTTAATTTCAATATCTACGCCGGTAGGCAAATTCAAATTGCTTAAGGCTTCGATAGTTGCCGCTGATGGTTCAATAATATCCATGAGACGTTTGTGAGTTCTCATTTCAAATTGATCTCGGGCATTCTTGTGGACGAAAGTTGATGAGTTAACAGTATACTTTCGCTTCTCAGTTGGCAAAGGAATTGGACCATAAACTTGAGCGCCAGTTCGCTTAACAGTCTGTACGATAATTTTCGTAGACTGATCAATGATCTTATGATCAAACGATCGGATCTTGATGCGGACACGCTGTTTAAAGCCTTGGGCTTCCTTAGCTGCTGCCACTTTCTTGCTGTCTATTTCAGTCATAGCTTAAATGAATTTTTTTATAATTCTGACTTTTATTAAGTACAGATTAATCCCGTCCAATCAGAGACTGGGCGGGAATGTATCTTTACTTGATAATCTTAGTAACAACTCCGGCGCCAACTGTACGACCACCTTCGCGAATAGCGAAGCGCATCTTTTCTTCCAAAGCGACTGGAGCAATTAATTTAATAACAAGGTTAACAGTATCACCAGGCATAACCATTTCGGTACCAGCTGGTAATTCTACTTCACCAGTAACGTCAGTTGTACGGATGTAGAATTGTGGCTTGTAACCTTTGAAAAATGGCTTATGGCGACCACCTTCATCTTTGTTTAAGATATAAACTTCACCTTCAAACTCAGAGTGTGGAGTAACTGAACCTGGTTTAGCTAAAACCTGACCACGTTGAACTTCATCTTTCTTAATACCACGCAAAAGTAAACCAGCATTATCACCGGACATACCTTGATCAAGTTGCTTGTTAAACATTTCAATTCCAGTAACAACAACTTTACGAGTATCACCTAAACCAACTAATTCAACTTCTTCGTTAACCTTAATAATACCGCGGTCAATACGACCAGTAACAACTGTACCACGACCTTCAATTGAGAAGATGTCTTCGATTGGCATTAAGAAAGGTTTTTCAGTATCACGAACTGGATCTGGAATATAGTCATCCAAAGCTTTAACTAAATCTAAAATAGGTTGAGCATATTCACCAGTTGGATTTTCCAAAGCTTTCAAAGCTGATCCACGAATAATTGGAGTTGTGTCGCCTGGGAATTCATATTTCTTCAAAAGATCCTTAATTTCTTCTTCAACCAAGTCAATCAATTCTTTATCTTCAACCATGTCGCACTTGTTCAAGAAAACAATAATGTAAGGCACACCAACCTGACGAGCTAACAAAATGTGTTCGCGAGTCTGTGGCATTGGTCCGTCAGTTGCTGACACGACTAAGATAGCGCCGTCCATTTGAGCAGCACCAGTAATCATGTTCTTAACATAGTCAGCGTGACCAGGACAGTCAACGTGAGCGTAGTGACGCTTTTCTGATTCATATTCAACGTGAGCTGTAGCAATAGTAATACCACGAGCCTTTTCTTCAGGCGCGGCGTCAATTTCACCAACACCCTTCTTGGATGCCATATAGCCCTTAGCGCTCAAAACGCTAAGCATAGCCGCTGTTAAGGTGGTTTTGCCGTGGTCAACGTGACCGATGGTTCCCACGTTAACGTGGGTCTTTGTTCGTTCAAATTTTTCTGCTGCCATACTTTTTGTTATGTTAACGAGTTTTAAGTCGTTAATAATTATTAAAAATTAATTAAATATTTGTTTAAAAAGGAGTTTCTTCAAGATACTGCCGGCCTTCCTCAATGACTTCTTCAGCTTCTTTTCGTCTAGATTCAGGGATTGTCCAGGGGCTAGTCTTTGGCTTTTTGGCAAAAGGATTAGCTTTAGCTGGTCGAATCTCTTCAGCTACAGAAAAGTTAGAAGCCATAGAAACCGCCTCGTGGGGCGGTTCAGTTACCTGACCTCTTTTCCATAGAGCAATATCGGAGTTTATTTTATCGATAAGCTCATCTTCTGTCAAGCCCCTAACGCCATTTGCTTCAGTAACTAGCCTTTCATATTGGCTTAAGCCAACGACAACAAAAGAGTCATCTGGATTATGCCTGTCATAGACAAGAAGCTTGTCCCCTGTCTTAGCTATTAAATTAATGAAACGCTCCAGGCGATCGGCCATAGTAGTGTCATTATAAAACAAGCAGGGTATTGCTTATTCTAGCGAATAAAAGACGACGCGTCAACCTTTTCTATGTGAATATCTTTAAAATAGCTATTTCTTAGCATTTTGCCCAATGATTTCTTCTGCTACGTGACGTGGAACCTCATTATAATGTAAGAATTCCATGCTGTAATTGGCGCGACCTTGGCTCATTGAGCGAAGCGCGGTCGCATAGCCGAACATTTCCGCCAACGGCACTTTGGCGTCAATTACCTTAAGATTTCCGCGGTCTGTCATCTTATCAATCTGCCCGCGCTTAGAGTTTAAGTCACCGATAACGTTACCCATATATTCTTCTGGAGTAGTAACTTCAACTTTCATAACTGGTTCAAGTAAGATTGGGCTAGCTTTTCTAACCGCATCTTTGAAAGCCATAATACCAGCCATTTTGAAAGCGGCTTCAGAAGAGTCAACTTCATGGAAACTACCATCAAAGACAGCCGCCTTAATATCAACCATTGGATAACCAGCTAACACACCTTTATCCAAAGCTTCTTTAAATCCTTTTTCAATCGCTGGAATATATTCACGTGGAATAACACCACCTTTAACTTCATCAATGAATTCAGAACCCTTACCTTGTTCTTGTGGTTCAATCCTAATCCAACAATGACCGTACTGACCACGACCACCAGACTGTTTAATATACTTACCTTCAGCTTCAGCTTCCTTACGAATTGTTTCACGATAAGAAACTTGTGGCTGACCAATATTAGCTTCCACGCCGAATTCTCTTTTCATGCGGTCAACAATAATATCAAGGTGAAGTTCACCCATACCGGAAATCAAAGTTTGGTTAGTTTCTTCGTCAGACTCAACCCGGAAAGTTGGATCTTCTTCAGCCAAACGAGATAAAGCCACGCCCATTTTTTCTTGGTCAGCTTTAGTCTTTGGTTCAACTGCAATTTTAATAACTGGTTCTGGGAAAATAATATTTTCTAAAAGCACTGGATGATCAACGTCACATAGAGTATTACCAGTGTATGTATCTTTTAATCCAACCACGGCAGCGATGTCTCCTGAATAAATAGCATCAATTTCTTCGCGATGATTAGCATGCATTCTGACTAAACGTCCGACTCTTTCTTTTTTACCAGTCTTAGTATTTAAAACATAAGAACCTGATTTTAAAATTCCAGTATAGACACGAACGAAACAAAGTTTACCAACAAACGGATCAGTTGCAATCTTAAAAGCCAAAGCAGCAAATGGTGCATTGTCATCAACTTTAACTTCCATTTTTACAGAAGGATCATCTGGATCAACTGCTTCAATAGCTGGTGCATCTAAAGGAGATGGCAAATAATTATTAACACCATCAAGCACTAGTTGCACACCAATATTTTTTAAAGCTGTTCCGCAGAAAACTGGATAGACTTCATTTTTAATAACAGCGACGCGTAAAACTTTTTTCAAATCTTCAATGCTTAATTCTTCTCCGCCCAAATAACGTTCAGTTAAAGATTCATCCGTCTCAGCAATTTTTTCAATCATCTCATGACGATAAGTTTCAACTTTTTCTTTCATGTCAGCTGGAATTTCAATTTCAGTAATTTGTTCACCATTCATGCCTTTGAACTCATAAGCTTTGCGTTCAAATAAATCAATCACACCGCTCATAGTTTCTTCAGCTCCGATTGGCAACTGAACCGCTACAGCGCGGCTATTAAGACGAGTTCTAATTGATTCTAGGCACATATAGAAATCAGCTCCCATTTTATCCATTTTGTTAACAAAACAAAGGCGTGGGACGCCATATTTGTCAGCCTGACGCCAGACAGTTTCTGATTGTGGTTCAACCCCAGCGGCACCGTCAAACACCGCGATAGCGCCGTCTAAGACGCGCAAAGAACGTTCAACTTCAACTGTGAAATCAACGTGACCTGGAGTATCAATAATGTTAATACGATTGTCATGCCAAAAGCAGGTTGTAGCAGCTGAAGTAATAGTAATACCACGTTCTTTTTCTTGTTCCATCCAATCCATTTCTGCAGCCCCTTCATGTACTTCACCAATTTTATGTTTTTTACCAGTATAAAAAAGCACACGTTCAGTAAACGTTGTTTTCCCAGCATCAATGTGAGCCATGATACCAATGTTTCTTGTATTAAATAATGAATAATCTCGGGGCATAATTTAATTTATAAAAAAATAAAGATCAAAGAACAAAGAACAAAAAAATAAATTTGATTTTTGATCTTTGATCTTTAGACTTCGCGTTAGCGCGCAAAGTGAGCAAAGGCTTTGTTAGCTTCAGCCATGCGCTGAACATCTAATTTCTTTTTGACACTAGCGCTTTCACCGTTGGCTGTGTCCATGATTTCTAAAGCTAATTTCTCAGCCATTGGTTTACCTTTACGAGCGCGAGCAGCTTCAATCATCCAACGACAAGCCAACATAAAGCGGCGTTCCCCACGAACCTGGTAAGGAATCTGATAGTTAGCACCACCCACGCGGCGACTACGAACTTCTAATAATGGAGAAACCATTTTCAAAGCTTTATTTAAAATATGGCGTGGATCTTGAGCAGTTTTAGTTTTAACAATTTCCAAACAATTATAAACAATCTTCTGTGCCACAGCTTTTTTGCCCTGTGTCATTATATAATTGATTAATTTAGAAATTTCCGGATCGTTATAGCGAGCGTCTGGATAAATAACTCTTTTTGGTGCAGCTTTTCCTCTCATAAGTTTAAAACTTTTTACTTCTTAGTAGCTTTAGGTCGTTTATTACCATAAAGTGAACGGCTCTGGCGACGGGCTTCGACTCCTTGAGCGTCATAGACGCCGCGGATAATCTTATAACGTACACCTGGCAAGTCCTTGGTACGACCACCTTTAATTAAAACAATAGAGTGTTCTTGTAAATTGTGACCAATTCCTGGAATATAAGCTGTTACTTCCATACCATTAGACAAACGAACACGAGCAATCTTACGCAAAGCTGAGTTTGGTTTCTTTGGAGTTGTAGTTGTAACCTTAAGACAAACACCGCGCTTGAAAGGTGAACCCTGAATACGGATCTTTTTCTTACGATGAAGCGTGTCTAAAGTTAACTTAAGAGCCGGCGATTTGCTTTTGGAAACAATTCGCTTACGACCCTGTTTTAATAACTGATTGATTGTAGGCATAATGTAATCTCTCGTACAATAAAAATCCCTCAATGGGGACAAGGATTAGAATAACAAAAGAACAAAAATAAGTCAACAAAAGCAACCAGTCGGATGTAAAAAAATAAGCCCTTAATAAATTGCTAAAAAATTATCTAATATTAAGTAAAAAATAAACAATATTGACAACTTAATAAAAAGATTACTTAATATAATTTAAAAAATAAATATAAAAAAATTAAATTTTATGTTAAAATAAGAGATATAACTTTATTTTAGAACAATAAATATGATAAAAAACAAGCAAACTGGTTTTACGTTAATTGAGCTATTGGTGGTTATCGCTATTATTGGTGTAATATCTACACTAGCGGTAGTTGCTTTTGGTAATGCTAGAATTAAGTCCAGAGATGCTAAAAGAATGTCTGATTTATTGCAAATCAGCAAAGCCCTAGACTTATACTACGCTGACCAAACCTATTATCCGACTATCGTAACTCCTGGGCAAGCTCTTAAATCACCTGATGGAGCTATACTTTATATGGCTAAAGTGCCATCCAACCCAACACCACGAACAGACAACGGAGCCCCTGACCTAGATTATATTTATTCAGTTGATGCTAGTAACACTAATAATAAATATGATTTAGCGACCAGTATTGGTACACCGGTTAATGATATTAATCCGGGTAGAATTGCGGTTAGCGGTTACGGTGGTTCAGGCGGAGCTATTTTTTCTTGTGGACAAAATATTGCTGACCGTGATGGCTATTCCTACTCGACTGTACAAATCGGTAGTCAATGTTGGATGAAAGAAAATCTTAAAACTAAAACTAAACCAAGCGGTGAAGCTTTAACAAATTCTATTTTAGGAACTAAGCTAGTTGGCTCAGAAAGAACTTGCCCAGCTGACGCTTGTTCAACTGACCCAGGTTCTGAGGCTGATTGCGATACTTTGGGTGCTTTATATACTTGGACCGGCGCCATGGCTGGTCAAACCGCAGCTGGTAGCCAAGGTATTTGTCCAACCGGCTGGCACATACCAAGCGATAACGACTGGAACATCATGGAACAATCATTAACTGACTTTAGTGAAGGCCGAGAATGTGATGCAACCAGAAACGGAGCTTGGGATTGTAGTTTTGCTGGAGATAAATTAAAACTTTTGTCTTACTGTGCTTTCCCTGAGTATGAGCATTGTGGGACAGCCACAAATTTTAATGCTCCGATGCCTGGTGGTAGAGATCTTGATGGAGAAACATTCTGTACAGCTGAGATATATAATACTAAAGAAAATTATGAAATGTTTTGGACCTCATCTCAGCCTCAAAATACCGGAGAATGTGAATGGTGTGATCCAGTCAGCTCTTTTGCTTGGGACAGATCTTTAGCCGCTAACACAGAAAGAACCCAACGCATGGGATTACAAATTGAATATGCTTTTTCTCTGCGCTGTGTAAAAGATTAATAATTTAATTGACTTAATTAGCTAAAATAATATAGGCTATAAAAAACAAAAAAAGGAGGGTAACTTTGAAAACAAAAGAAAAAGATAAAATTCTCTGCGTATCACAAGCTGATATTTTTCGTGGACCGGTTATGGCTGGATATTTTAATCAGGCCTTTGAATCGCTCAAGCTTAATTTAGTGGCTGAAAGCGCTGGTTTAACGGCTATTAACGGTCTCTTGATTCATGATCAAGCTAAAAAGATTAGTGAACTTGATCTATCAGGTCATCGTTCACGCGCCATTGACCTACTTGATATTAAGCAATATAAAACTATTTATTGCACTGACGAGTGGGTAAGAAATCAGCTTATTGATTTTGGTGCTAAACAAGAAGACGTAATAGCTCTTAATAAAGAGTATAAAGGGATTACTATCCCAACTGATGATCATTCTTACGGAGCTTGCGCTGAAACAATTAAAGCTGAGGTTCTTGAAGTTATAGATTATTACTTCGAAAACGCAGTCGGAGTTAAATAAAAGAAATAAACGGTTTTAAAAAAGGAACATACGAATGTTCCTTTTTTTCTAATCAAAAAATAAATTTATAACCCAGTTATCAAAGCAAAAGCCCACACCGCTCCAGTATAAACAAAACTAAAAAAGCCTGAAGTAATTAATAAAATTAAAATTATAAAACCATATCTTTCAATCTGATATAAAACTCTTCTACCAGCCTCTGGTAAAAAGGCGGCTAAAATTTTTGAACCATCAAGCGGCGGAATCGGAATTAAGTTAAATAAACCTAAAACTAAATTAATTAAACAAGCTAATAAAGCTAATAAAGTTAAACTGGCAATAACTGAACCGGTGGTTAAAGCTAGCGCACTATCGTTAGCGCCTGATAACAAATTAATAGCTAATTGAGTTTTCGTAATAACTGGCAAAGTTAAGAAGCGAGCAATCAAACCAAAAATAATTGCTAAACCAAAGTTGGTTACGGGGCCAGCGGCGGCGACTTTCAACTCACCAAATTTTTGATCACGTAAATTATAAGGATTATACGGTACTGGTTTGGCCCAAGCAATAAAAAACGGCGCCTTAGTAATAACTAATAGCAAAGGCACGACAACTGAACCAATTGGATCAAGATGTTTTAGTGGATTTAAGGTTAGTCTCCCCTCTCGCAAAGCCGTATCATCGCCGAGTCGGTGCGCCATCCATCCATGAGCATATTCATGTAAAATAGCTGAAAAAATCAAAATTACAATGAGAAGAATGGTAATAATCATTTTATTTTACTAACTCTAAAAATTAATATTTGAAGAAATATTTAATATTAGCTTTGGCAGTTAACTCATCAACAAATTTTTTCGATTCCTCACTAAGTTTAGTACTAACCAATTGTTCTTTAATACTAGCTCGAGCAACCGCTTCTTGGCCTTTTGGTATAGTAGCACCACTGTCTTTTATATACTTATCTATATCAGCCTCAGTTACATTTATTTTATCAGCCAACATCTTTTCTAATTTTTTCTGGGTAATGATTCTTTTAGTAATTTCATCGCGCGTTAAACCATTCTCGGCCAAAGCAGCTTCAAGAGTTGTCCCCTGAGTTTTTAACTGGTCTTCTATTTTAGTAAACTCAGTTTTAACTTCATCATCACTAACAGTAATCTTTCTATTATCAGCTTCCATGTTAATTAAACGTTCGTTAATGATTGAATCTAGCGCTACTTTACCAGATTGTTTTTCTAAACTCTTAATAACTTCAAAACGACTAACTATTGTGCCGTTAACCGTAGCAGCAATTAAAATATTTTTAAGATAAAAACCTAAACCAATAACAGCAATTATTATTACAATAATAACAATTTTTTTTACTGTAAAAAATTTCTTTAACCAAACTAATTTTTTAGTTTTTGGTTTTACTTCTTTAATTGCTTCATGATGAGTAGCTTCAATAGTCGCTTCATGATGATGAACTTCTTCATGAGCAACTTCCTTAGACTCTTCACCCTTAATGATTTCATTCTCCATAGTTTTTTATTAAATTTAATAATTTTTTATTAATTTTTTAAACGTTCAAATAACTCTTCTGTCAACTTGGGCTCGATTTCTTTATGAGCTTCATATTCTACCGTCCCTGGCAAATTATACAGTATTTCATCATAATAGCTGTCATAGCTCTTTTCGGCAAGATCTTTACTGACAACTGTTTTATACATAATACGTAAATCATCAATCAACCCACGGAATTTTGTTATTTGAGGTTTAGTTGAATATTGCTCAGAATGAGACAACTCAGCTAACCAAGACTCCAATGCAACAATTGATGCATCACGCGGAGAAACACCTAAATACATCTTATTTTTTGAGGGGGTATAGTAAGCTCGCTTTCCCTCCTTCATATTACTAGAATATTGATAAGATAAATCAATCTTTGGATTACCGTGTTTAAATTGCATTGTCCAAACAGCATCATAAAGACCAGCATAAAAATTATCTTTTTTAGAAAATAGATCTTTAATTGCAACATTATTATTATCTCGTCTCAATACAAATTCTTCTACTTCTTCATTCGACATTTTCATAAACTTATCTTTACCATCTTTAGAAAGGCCGAGAAAGCTATAAAAATTCTTTATATAATCACATTTTGACTGATAGCTAAAATCATTTACCGGGTGAGACGAAACATAGGTTATACTAGTTGTAAAAAATTTAAACTCAACCATGTCTTTAACATATTCCTTACTGGTAACATAGTTTTTAAAATCTGTCTCGTCAAAAGATTTTATTTTATTTTTCATGCCAACAATAAAACTAGAGTATTCATGATACCAATTAATTTCACTATGTTTAATGTTTTCATCTTTAGGAATTTCTTTATCAAACGCACTCTGCATCACATCGTCAAAGAAAAAACGAACGGTCAGCTCTTCTTCCATATTTTCTGGTAAGGGGTCTTTGCCACTCAGATAATTTAATAACACATCAGTTCTTTCATCTCTATTGCCGTAGATTACAATTTCTGGTACATCATATTCTTTTTTTGTTTCATCAAATAATTCTTTTTTGTCTCCATCTATAGAAAAATCATAATCTTTTAACCCTTCCTTTATCATAGGACCATATTCATTAATATTATAACCCCAGGTTAAAAGCATTAATCCTCTTAGGCCCCATTTTAATAAAAAATTTTTTACTTTTTTAGATGAACCATCTTTTTTATCAATACTATTAACCACCTCATTAACATCTTTAATTAGTACCTGCTCAACTATCTCATTCTCACGTAAAATCTCTTTAGGCGGCATGTCTAAATCTTTTTCTTGTTCAGAGTTATTAACTATTTTTTCAATCCCCTCTTTCATAAAAAATTATTATCTATGCTTTGGTGTTACCCAAAAACCCATATATTTACCAAACATTAAACGCGTTTGAGCTTCTAAACCAGGAATAGCGCCAAAGAAAACAATAACTATTGGTAAAAATACCCACTGAATAACAGTAATAATATATTTTAAGGCGCCCAGCTTAGTAGTCTTAGGTAAAATCATAATAGAAATAGAAGCTGATATTACCATCCCTACCATAGCTAAAGTCATCAACCACTTTGTTACGCCTGGTAAATTACTAGACAAAACTGTTGAATTAAAACGTTCGCCACCTAAAAATAAAGGTAACCAACCAATCACTGAAGTAATCAAAGCATTGGTTGCCCAAGAATGAAAACCATAAAGCTGCACGGCAATATGACTAACAAAACGATTTTTCTTTTTTATAGTTGGCCAAGCTTTAATGGTATTAAAAATTAAGTAAGGAATATTTTCTGCTCCCCAACCCCAGCGACGTTGTTGTCTATACAAACTACCAGCCGTGGTCCAATGATTAGAGTCCATGCAAATATCCATCGAGACTGGGAAATATAATGGCTCAACTCGATAGTCACCTTTATAAAAACAAAAACAATGCCAGAAAATTCTTGAATCCTCACTCACCATATTAGTTGACCAAAAACCAATATCAGTTAAAGCGCGCCAAGTCATGGAATGCGAGGAATAAGTCGCCAGTTTTTCTGGCTTAATCTGTTGCATCATTTGCCAGAAAGTATTTGAAAAAGCCGCCACACGAGCAAAAAACGGCGCCTGCCAAATGTTATTATGATAAACCGGCACTGGCTGATAGCTAGCGCGATAAGGTCGCTCGACAGTTAAAAACGTATGAACAAAACAATGGAAATAACCAGTATGAACCACGGTATCAATATCAAAAATGTTTACTAAAATTTTATTATAATCAATTTTTTCTGGGTCAATAATCAAACGCTTTAATTCTTTGGCTGCCCAGGCTTGGTTAGCGCCCTTACCTTTTAATTCTCCTTCAATATCGCCAGGATGATCTGTTATTAAAAAGCGACCAAATTTTTTGGCATATTCGCCTTCAATTACTTTAGCTCTAGTTAAAGCTTCTTCGCCCGCGCGTCCTTCAATCGCTAAAACTATTATAAAACGATCCAACGGATAACCAGAAGAAATTATGCCATCAAAACAAGAACGAATAACTTCTAAGCTTTCATTATAAGTTGGTAAAACAACGACTTGCCATAAATCACGCCAGGCTAAATTAACTGTTTGACCAGCATCATCAAGCACAATAGTTTGTTCACCCAACTCTTCACATTTCTTTGCCCAATCAATTTTTAAACGTTGCTTCATGGCACGATAAGAAATTAAAAGATGCGTTGCTAAAAAAATTACTAACAACAACCAATAAATATCAAACAAAATAACAAACACCGCCGTGCCAATTGGTGCCAGCGATGACAATAAGATTAAACCAATAATTGTGCCCCAGGATAGTGCCCCTGGCAAAATTTCTAGCGCGCGATAAAGCAAACGATCTTTGCCGCTTAAATCTGTGGCTTTACTTACTTTAAGATAATCAAGCATCTTATTCTATTTTTGGTTTAATAAAGATTTTTTCACCAACCACATACAAAACAAACAACAGGATAAAGACCATGAACAAATTAAATTTGGCAACCGGATCAGACAAATAAACCAAAGCAGTTTTAATAACCTGAAGTGGACTAGTTAAAATTTCCCAGGAGTTAAAGCGATTAACTAAACCAAGTAAAACTCCTAAGGCAGCTAATAAACAAGCTAACACCGTAAAAACTAAACCGGCTAATTTACCAAAATACTTTAGTATGGCTTTTTTCATTGGTCTTAGTGACAAGACAAAAGCTGGCCAACCAACCGCGGCGTAAGCAAAAAAGAACAAGGTCATCCAAGCATTTTCAGCGCAAACCTTACCATAAGAAGCTAAAGGGCAATAACCAATAACATGCCTCGCATCTGTCATAAGATACGCCGCATTAGGTAATATTGCAAGCCAAATTAAAATTGCGCCTAATTTTATAAACCATTGTTTATTGGCTAATAAAATTTTAGCCGCCCAATTAGCTGCTAAAATGGCTAAAATGGCTAAAAATATATTCCAAAAAACAAACGATACTGGATAACCATTTATATTTAAATCAAAAATATTCAAAGTGTCACCAATAAAAGAATCCGCTTGGTAAACCGAATTAACCATCATAATTTATAAATTAAAGTTTTATTTTTTGACCTGGATTTATTGTTCCGCCAGCTGCTGGATAATTATTATTTGGCGTGGTTGGCCGATGAGCCGGAGCGGGTCGCGGAGCTTCTTCTGTTCGTCTAGGAATATCATTTAAAGAAATGCTTGGTGTTGAAGCAGAAGGTTTAAATGAAGTCTCTTTTAGATTTGACAGCTCAGCTTGTTTTAAATTTTTTCGCTCAGCTACTTCACGCGCTTTTTCTTCACGTAAAATAGTTAAACACTCTTTACAATAAACCGGTCTAATCCCATCTGGTTTAAAAGCAACTTTAGTTTCCTTACCACAACGCGAACAAACAGCTTCGTTAGTATAAACCGAATTATCAAAAGCTGGTTTAGGCGAACTAGCCGGAGCATAGGTTGGAATTTTAGCTACAGCATTAGCCACGGTCTGATTTAAATTTTCTATGCGTGGTGTAACAGTTATTTTTCCAGCTGGTGCCGGTGAAGCATTAACTCTCGGCACTTCGTCTTCAACTTGATGCCAACGCATAATATTAGCTTCTACTTCTTCGCGTTGTCCAGAATAAAGCTCGCGAGTCGCATTAATAACTTTTTCTTCATTACCAGTTTTTTCTTCTTCAGTTAAAGGCGGTAAGCCGCGCGCTGAAAACGGATCGCTGGCCACGCCGTCAATCATAAGTTTCAAAACAACATTATATTTTGGTAAGTTAACTAAATCTTCTTCAGTAAAGACTGGCGTAAATTCTTTAACTAATTCTTCGGCGTCGGTCGCCCCCACACGGAAAACCACCAAAGTACCGACGTTACCGAAGACAGCAAACTTAACTTTTTCTGACAACTGTTCAATATATTGGTGACCCATGATTAGGTTAAGACGATATTTACGAGCTTCAGATAAAATATTAGCAAAGCTGTCGGTCGCAAAGTTTTGAAATTCGTCAACGTAAAGATAAAAATCGCGACGGTCTCTCTCCTCAACGTTAACGCGACTCATAGCGGCTAATTGAATTTTTGTAATCATCATCGCACCGAGTAACTCCGAGTTGTCTTCGCCAATTCTACCTTTACTTAAGTTCATGATCAAAATTTTGCCATCATCCATAATCTGACGTAAGTCAATGGAAGATTTTACTTGACCAACAATATTTCTAATCAAAGAACTGGACAAAAACTGTCCAACTTTGTTTTGGATAGGTGAAACTGCTTCGGCTGCAAATTTATCAGCGTAACCAGCAAATTCTTTTAGCCAGAAAGCCTTAACCACTGGATCTTGAATCTTTTCAATAACTTTTTTACGAAAAGTTTTATCAGATAACATTCTCGTAACGCCCAATAAAGTTGAGTTAGGATAATCTAAAATAGCTAAAATAGAATTACGTAAAATATATTCTAATCTTGGCCCCCAAGAATCAGCCCATAACTTTTCAAATACACCAATTAAACCTGAAGCAACTAAGTGCCTTAGATGTGGTTCAACTTGTTCGACAACGTTAAAAGCAATCGGATAATCAGTATCTGATGGATTAAAATAAATAATATCGTTAACACGATTGGCTGGAATGAATTGAATGATTTTTTCTGCTAAGTCGCCGTGCGGATCAACTACCGCCACGCCTTTACCTTCACGAATATCTTCCACAATCATGTTTTCCAAAATCGTAGACTTACCCATACCAGTCTTACCAATCAAATACATATGACGGCGACGGTCATCATCTTTAATACCAAATTTTCTAAATTGATTGCGGAAAGTTGTTTCTGCAAAAAGTGTTAAATTGTTATCCATAGAATTTTTTAGAATGAGCTAGAGTGAATTAAGCCCGCTTCGACAAGCGAAGCGAGGCGAGAAAGAACTAGTCAACGAACGGTAAATTAGCCGGTGGCTTGCCTCGCTGTAGCTCCGCAGGAGCGGAGGATGGCTCTCTTATAGGCTGATGTGGCTCCGTAGCTGACAGAGGAGGCGCAACAGCAACTTGATCATTAATCGGAAACGGAGCTTGATTTTCTTTAACTTCTTCACTGGCTGCTATTTCTTCGTTCTCTGAATCAATAGTTGAATCTTCTTCATCCATAAAAGCTGGCGCACGAAAAGATTTAGGAGCAGTTTTAATTTCTTCTTCTTCAACTGGCTCTGGCTTATCTTCTTCAATTTCAAAATCTTGATCAAAAATTGGTTCACGTAAGACTGAAGTTTTTTTAAGGTCAGACCCAAATGGTAAAGACATCGGAGGCTCAACGCGACGAGCACCAGCGCGCTGTATCAAAGGTGCTTTAACCACAGCATCAATTGGAAAATGCCATAAAGTAGCCAATTCTTCAACGTTCATAACCCAAGGTTTACGTCCTAAAAAATCACTACGCTGTTTATAGGCATACATAATTTTATTCTTTCGATCAATCACGCGTTGCTTGGCAAAGAAGTAAGCCGCTGATGTCGCTGTTACTTTCATGTCTGGCTTTAGAGAATTTAAATCATTAGTATTAAATTGTTTAATGTAGCCCACAAAACCATTGACAGCCTTAGCTTTATTCATGACTTCCTTACGACTAACATACAAACCACGAATACTAATATCAAAACCTAATTTATTAGCTTTCATATCAGCCGCTTCTATTTGTACTTTCTGGCTTGGTTTTAAGTTCATCATCTTTAAAGGATCACTGTCTTTCTTTTTTTCTTCAATATCTCCCCAAATACTATAAATACTTTCACTCACATCACCCATCCATTTAAGAATACCATCAATAAAATTATTAGCCGCACTAGCAGGCAATTTTTCTTTAAGAATTTTAGAAACAAATTTATCACGTTCCTTTTTCCATTCTTCGCCAATTGGTACAAGTATAATTTGATACCATAACTGCTCGCCTTTTTGTAAACTGCTCATCAAATCCATTAATGAAGCCATTGGATCTTTCCATTGAACTTCTGACTCACCCATTTTATGTTCAAACTCTGGGTAAGTACGAATTGGTAAAACCGAATTAGAATGCTGAATAAATTCTGCGCCCCAAATATCATACTCGTCATCAGGATAACGATTAGGTATTCCTATAGTATAATCTTCAACTTCATAAATTTCAGCATCAGGGTATTGTGAATAAACAGCTGTTTCAACTAAATTACGAAAAGAAGCCGGAGTGTGAATTAAAAATTGAATAAAACCACCAATCGAAACAATTTCAAAACTAAAGTTCAATTGATACTTTCCTTCCCACCATTTTTCAATTAAAGACAAAGTGCCGTGAGCACCAGCAAAATAAATAAACATGTTCTCTACGGCACGCGGTGATTGCGCGTTATTACGCGGCACATCAATAGCTAATAAAATATGCTTTTGCTTTCTACCCCAAAGCAAGCGACGGTGTCTTAACCAAATCTGAATAATACCCCAGAGCATAACAAAAGCCACTGGCATCCAACCGAAATACCAGAAAAACAACCGCCATAAAACTGTGCCGGTTGGCAAATAAAGCAATTGTTCAAAACCGCTTAAATCAAGGTTAACTACCATATTAGTCTTTTAATTTTAGCACAAAAATACCTTTTTCTAAAATGTCTATTACATAGATTAAAAACTATTAAGGTATTTAACGAGGCAAGGGGTTTGGGGGCTGAATTGAGCGCCGTGATTGGCGCTATATAAGGTGAACAATGTGATAGCGAATTGAAGCCCCCAAAGCTTTTGTTACTTTTGGCTACAAAAGTAAGCCCTAGCGGCAGCGTAAAAGATGAAATCATCAATAATATAATAATAGTTCTCACGCTAAACCAGCCTGCAGCCAGAAAGGTTAGTGACAAGGTTAAACAAAAAACCCCCGGTCAAAGACCAGGGGTTTTAATTGTAATTTATTATTTAACCGCAACGTATTTATTACCAGTAATCCGCTCAAAACGTTTCTTGTTCATAAGCGCGAGATCAATCGTAGTTTTCTTTACCATACGTTGTTTCATAACTTCATCAGTAATTTCTTTCTTAGTTAGAGGCTGTTTAGACTTACTTAGAATATCAATAATAACATCGGCAACCGTGCCTTTGGTATAACCCCATTCTTTTAACGCATATAAACCACGTCCAACTAAAACATATTTACTATCAAGAATTAATTCATTGTGAACTGTAGCAGTGTTAACTTTCTTGCCATCAAAGCCTGTCTCGTTAATTTTCTTAGAGATTTCTTCATAGTGCATTGGCTTAGCATTGTTCTTTAACACCAAATAAATCTTATCATTAATAGTTTTTGGATTAATTTCACGTGATTCACCATGACCCCAGTGACCAAACTTATTCTGTTCAATATTGGACATTACTTTCAAAAGAGAAAATAAAGGTTTATTGTCATTAGCTAAATCAAGTTCCTCGTCAGGAATAATACCGCGCAAAGCTTCAACTAAGTTAAGGCCTTCTTTAGTATCAAATTTACCTTCATTTTTTTTATAACTATCTAAGCCACGAGTTAAAGATAAAAGTTCCTCAGTTACAAACAAGCGTTTAACTGACTTAATTTTACCTAATAGCTCTTTGGTCACCTCTTCAAGATGATCAAGCTCTTGATAACGTAATTTAAATGAAGAATTGAATTGAGTAGAATTTTCTACTTGAGCAATATCAGAATCCATTATCTTGGATAAGAGGAAATTAAAGTGATTACGATAAATCATTGGATCTTCGTCCTTAATCTTACTTTGATCTAGGGCTAAAGCAGACAAAATATCAAATAAGTATTGCTTGTCCATTAAGCCACCGTGATCTTCCAGTAAACGAGTTACCAACATTTTTAAATCAGAAATAATAGCCACTAGGTCTTCTAGCTTCTTTAACTTAGAAATACTGCCGGTTTCAATCTGACGAACGCGTTCGCGAGTCAAATTATGTGATTTACCGATCTCTTCTAAAGTAGCTTTAGTAGCGCGATTAAGCCCAAAACGACGTTTTAAAATATCGCGTTCTCGCTCGCCCAAGCGCTCTAGTAAAGTTTCTATGATATCACCAACATGAAGATGACCGATCGTCTCGGCCTGCTTCTGGTTAATGATTTTATCCAAAATAGATTCTCCTGCCATATGATTTTTTAATTATGAAACCAGTAGCGCATATGGGCTACGACACCAGTTCAATAAAGTGTTGTAATAATAGATGGCTCAAGTATAGCATAAACTATTAAAAACGTCAACTATGTCAAACCGACCAGCTTTTAAATAGCTTATTTTGTTCAGCTTTTGTTAAAAAATACCTATTTTTAGGCTTTTTTAAGGCCCTTTGACGATTTAGCTCAGCTAAACAAATAGCCGCTGTAACTGATAAATTTAGACTTTGAACCATACCTGACATTCTAATATAAACAGTTTCATGAGCTAATTTTTGGGCCTCAATTGACAGCCCTTCGTGTTCATTGCCGAATAGTAAGGCGATTTTTGGCTTAGTAAAATTTACTTTACTAAAAAGTTTTGCTTTATCATTCAAAGCCGTAGCAATAATATGATAGCCACGTCGCTTTAACGTCGTTAAACAAACTTTAGTTGAAGTAAAAATTTCAATATCAAGCCATTTGCTAGCCGAGGCTGAACTTAGATGACCAATGCGACGTGGATTAAATCTTTTTTGTTTTTGAAAGATAAGGCAAATCTTTTGAATACCAAAGGCATCCGCGCTACGAAAAATCGCCGCCGCATTATGTGGATCTTGAATATCTTCTAAAACCACAATCCCCTGCTGTCGGTTTTGAATAACTTGTTTAAATTTTTTGGCTCGCTCTGGTGTCATGGTTTTATTATAGCAAAAATAAAAGGTCCGAATAACCGGACCTTTTATTTTTTCAAACCGACTAGTGAATTATTTTAATTCACCAACACCGATCTGACGCAAGTTAACATTAGTAATACCGAGACCAAACTTACGCATTAAAGCGAAAGCATCAGCCGGACGGCCCATATAATATAACTTGTGATCTAACGGATTAACATAATAAGCCTCACCGTGAGCCTGTACTCTCAAAAGAATACGACCACTGAGACGCGCCGGAGCGGTACTCTTAGCAAGGACATTATAATCTTTATCACTAATACCTAAACCGAGCTTACGCATGATCGCAAAGGCATCAGCTGGACGGCCTAAGAAATATTTAAGCATGTCAATTGGATTGACATACCAAGCTTCTCCTTTCTCTTCAACTTGCAAGAGAATACGACCGCCTAAACGATTAGCTAAAACTTTATTAATCTTTTTTACCAAAGATTTCTCTAAGGCAATAAAAGCACTAAAGTCTGGATTGTTTGTACCAACAACTACTTCTTCGCCACTTGGCGTAACAACGATAGCACAACTTCGATTAGCATCATTGTTCTGAGCAGATGTTAAAGTACAACCACTTGGAGTCTTTGACAAAACACTCCTGTATTGCAAGCTACCAACGCAGGCACCCTGCCAGTCAGTATAAGTAACACTAGTACAATAGTTAGTTGAACTACCGCCAGCACTGCCACCACCACCGCCACTACTAGAAGTAGAAGCTGTAGTAAAGGAAGATAACTGAGTTGTAGTAAATGTACAAAGACCGCCAGAAACAGTGCAGGTTGTTAACTCTGTCCAAACACTGCTACCTGGAGCCTCATGCATAATACTTATTGTCCTACCATTATAAGAACCATCAACTGGAATTCTAATAGTAAGTCCTGGGCTACTAATAGTTAGACCCAGGGTTGGCAAACCAAACTGCAAAGCAGTTCCGCCAATATTGCTATAGCCACTTGGTAAATCAGTTGGGTTAGATAATGTAAGACCAGCTAAGGCTGTAAAGTCACCAGCTGAACCAGCTGTCATGGTTGTGCCACTAGGAATTTCAACGGTAATACCCGAGGTTCCTATTGTAGCGTAGACATCATCATTAAAGGTTAATTCAATTGTACTAGATGGGTCAGTACCATCAGGTATTGCAACACCACCAGTAATTAAATCACCCATGTCAGATGCGTCTAGCTCATATTGACCAGATTCAGAATTATAAGTTACGCCAGCAGCTAGATTACCATAACCATATTCGTATTCATAAACAGATGGATCTGGGTCACCACCGGTTCTATAACCAGCAATTGTTCCACCATCAAAACCATAACCGTAGCCATAACCGTAGCCATAACCATACCCCCAACCAGCATCACCGGTTTGGCGAGCAAATTGAGCGTAAATATTAGGACCAAAGACTAAAGCAAAAATAGCAATGGCTAGAACACCAAAAATAGCTCCAGCTAACTTCTTTTCTGAAAAAATAAAATCTTTTATCTTGTTCATGTTTTTCAATAATAAATAATGATAAAATTACGTAATTTTTACAATTATTTATTGAAGTAAATAAAACGTTTTTGTTCGACCTTTATATTTAAATTATAATACTTTATGTCTTTTATGACAAGAGACATAAATAATTTAGCCGGCATCAGCTTCCACCTTCCTTAAACCCTCGAATATACTTTAAAATCATGATAATCCAAAAATACCAAGTAAACCAAAAAAAATATGCTAGTTATCCACAATAAAAATTTATTTTAACCTTATATATAAAAAATCTTGATTATCTTCTTCTATAACAGAAGAGTTATTATTCTCAAACCAAAGTTTATATTTTACCCAATCAACTTCCTTGAAAAGGACAATATAATTTATACCAATTTTTTTAAGGTCATTTATAAAAGATGTTTTTACTTCATTAGAATACGGAGGAGACTGTCGTACATATCTTTCGACTACCTTAGATTCTGCTCTAGTAGATTGAGAATAAATTAAACCAATTTCTAGATTGTCCCCAAAAAGAACATGGCTATTATGCCCATCAAAAAATAATCCAACCGGATTCATTATTATCTTTTTAGAAAAATTAAAACTCATTGATTGATGCCACGGCAAAGCTAAAATTGAATAATAGCGGTTGGTCTTATCGTCTGAAAATTTATTTTTTAATTTATACCAAGATACCGGATAATCAGATGCATAAAGCTGACCATTAAACCCAAACAATAAACCAGCGCCATAACCAACAATAATTATACCTATTATAAAAGTGATAACTTTTTTATTATCAATTACCAATTTTTTATTAAATAAAAATTTAAAAAATTCTATAATAAAGTAAGCATAACCTATTACTAGGATGGTCAGCCATTTGTTGGCTTCACGTAAACCAATGTAGCCAGGGATATGGTCATAAAGCCAATTATTAAAACCGGAAAAAATAGTTCCTTGAGCACCGCTGGCTAAAATAAAACTGACAATACATAGAGCAAGCATGGCATAGCCAGCTCTAGATTTTTTTTTGAAGCTTAAGAATGCTCCGCCAAGAACAAAAATAAAAATAAAGATAAAAATAACCCACCAGTAATGATTTATTTGATAAATAGATTGGAAACGAGAATATTTTTCTCCCCAAAAACCATGGAGAGATAATAAATCTAAATAATAGCTATTAGTAGCAAGTTTGGTATTAGCAAAGGCTAGTTGATCTAATTGTGAAAAACGACTTAGATTTGTTGTCTGATTTATATTAAACAACCAGTATGAATTTAAAATAAGTGGTACCCCAATAAAAATAAATAAGTGTTTCCATTTTATTTTTGGAAAATAAAAAACTAAAAAAATAACAGCAACAGCTATAAGAAAAAAAATATAATGAGAGCTTAAAGAAATTATAACAGCGCTTATTAAACCAATAGACCAAGCTTTTTTCCAAGTAGCTTCTTTTATATATGAAAATAGGCTTGCAAAAATTAACGGCAGCAAGCCATAGGCTAAAACAATCGCCCATTGTCCCTGAATTACCCTGGAATAAAAGAAAGGATTAAAAATATAAAACAAAGCCACTAATTCATTAATTACACGATCAGTAGTAAAAGAATAAACAAAGCGCTTAATTGATAAGTAGGCTATGACAAAAAAAGAGATAATGACCACTTTTTGCAGTATCCAGGCTGGTATAATTAAACTAAATATCTTTTGGAGATAAATCCAAGGTATTTGATTAGGATAATATTGAGTAGGTACTAATTTTATCTCAGGACCATAAAGCCAGTCTAACGACAAAAAGTAACCTCTCTGCCAAAGAAAGGTGCCTAGACACAAAATAATGATTGGTACCAAAAGTGGATTAGTCACAAAAAAATCTCTAGTGTCCCTTAGCAACTTAATCCAAAAATGTTTGGTTAATTTTATAAACATAAACTTCACCTGATTGATAAATTTTATCAAAAACATTTGATAAATTATTGACCCAATAATACTCCAAAGGATAATCAGAAACCCTGAAATCTAGTTTGATTGGCTGATCGTCAATCGTAACACTTTTAATATTAATACCCAAATGAGCCATGGTTAATTGGCTCGTTGGTTGGTCGAAAACAAAAAGTCCAAGAGTCTTAACGTTCATGCCATTAAGTTTAAAGATAAACTTACCTGATTTGGGCAAACTATATAATTGCTGCATACCATTAACACCGATGTAATAACGCCCATTATCAGTATCTAATAAACTATATTCTACAGCTAAATCTTTAGTTTTCTTATTTATTTCGGCTGTAACATTAAATTGGTCGGTATTAGTATTATCTGTTATTAGCTCAAAATTATTTCCATTTTTTATAACCCTTGATTTGTCTTGCCTATTTAGCGAAGACAAAAAAATTAAGGAGGTTTTTGATGATTTTAATTTATTAAAAAACTCCGCTCGATCGGTAGAAAAAATATTTACTACTTTATTTTGCAAATCATAACCATATAAATCATAAGTAAAAATTTGATGTATTGGGGTGATCGTTACTGGGTCATTAATCGTATAATCATTAAGCCAACTCCACTGATCTTTATAATTTTGTATAGATAAGTCTCCTCTTTCTTTATAAGCATTTATCTTATTAAGAAACAAATTAATATAAAACCCTTTACTATAAGCCAATGTTACATAATTGAAAACTGTGGGCAATGACAATATTAAACTATAAAAAGCTAAAAAACCAAAAAGGCTATACACTAGTAAACTCTTTAACTTCAATTTGTCTAATAACCAAGGGATGGAATAAGCAAGACAAAAAATAGCAAAAATATAATAACGGGCTAATAAAAAAACTGGTCGTTGTTCATATAACAGAAATAATGACAAAAAAATGCTTGGCACAACAAAAATAAAAAATTTATACTCTTTTTTACGCCAAGACTCAAGTAATAGCCCAATTAAACTAGCCACGCCTAATGAGGCTAAAATAATACCCACACCGGAATCATAATTATACATAGGAACACCAGCAATCTTTTGATAAGAATCGTCACTATATAAATAAACCAACCAATCTATCGGCTGGCTTACTATAACCTCCTTAAATTTCATCAAGATATCAAAGGGGTATATATAGTTGTGGCCAGTTATAGCGTTAACATAGAAAAAATGGAAGTTAAAAACTAAAGAGAAAAATACAATAGTCAGGCCATACATTAACCAAGTGCGCCATCTAAAAAAGTATTTTTTAAATTTATAAAAAAACATGATTACTAATAAAGAAACAATAGTTAACCCCAAATAAACAAAAGCATTAAGTTTGGCCCCAAATAGAAGGCCAAAAGCCAGGGCTGATAGAATTAAATAACGAGCCTCATGTTTATAAAAATAATTAAACAAAGCCAATAAAGCTCCAAAAAATAAAGATCCTACTTCAATATCAATTGAACCAACTTGGGCACTATTAATAATAATAGGGGTTAAAAACAAACTTAAGGGCGCTATAATAGCAAACTTATATTTTTGCTCTTTGGCAGCATAGTAAAGAACAATCGCCATCATGATTAAGAAAAAATAATGAACAATTTTAAAATAAGCTACATTATTAGTTAATTCAAAAAACCATAAATACAATAAATGAATATTATGCGGATAAAAAGCCCAAATATTATTACGCCAATAGGTTGGCAATTCCACGGACTGATAAATGTTATTAGTTTGATGCCATTGAGCAACTGTTGGCAAATGATACATTAAGCCGTCACCAGAAAAATCCGGTACGCGTAAACTAAACCAAGCAAAAATAATAAAAATTAACAGTAATAAAAGCAGAGACCAACTAAGTTTTAAGTTCTGAAAAAAATCTCTCTTTTCTTTAATTTTTTTTAAGATAAAAAGTAAAAAGACTTCTAACGCAATAAAAACTAAATAAAATAAAGCTGGCCAGAAAGTAAACAGTTTAGTAATATTATAACCCAATAAATAAAGCGTAATAATAGTTTGCCCTACAGTTATAAGCAAAAAGCTTAACCACAAGAGACTTTTTCTCTGCCACCAATTTGCTAACCAAATAATCAATAATGAACTTATAACAATTTCAATTTGTAAAAATATAATATAAAACATTTATTTCAACCAAAAATTATTTATAATAAAACCAAGTTGCTGGTACCTAGCCAGTATATATAAAATAGCTAATAATAGAGCGCCTATTAAAATTTTATTGGTTCTATTTTTTTTCAAAAATATAATCTTAACAACAACAAAAATCAATGGCAGTACAAAAATTGCAAGAAATACTATATTAGTAGTAACCATAATTATGAACGAGAAATAATAATTACTCCAACAATAACAATAGCAATACCAACCCAGCGTAAAATCGACACAGGTTCACTTAAAATAAACCAAGCTAACAAAGGAGTAATTGCGTACGTAAGAGCTAGCATTGGCTGAATATAGCTCAATGGAAACTTGGTCAATAAATAAATCCAAATTATAGTTGGGATTATATAAAGAGCGATACCAATAAGAAGACGATAATTAGACAGAAAGTTAAACAAAAATTCCCAAGAAAATGAAAAAGAAATTAAGTGGCCACTACCTATTTTAAGCATAATACCTCCAAAAGCACCAACTAGGATGGCAATAAAAAATAAAATAACTGATGTCATGTATTTAAATTACATAATTAATGAGCGCTTGATAGTAGAACATCAATTGAACTCTGCCCCAACCTATAATCACTGAAAGCTATAATGTGAAAATTAGAATTAGCTTGCATAATAAAATTCATAGTTGCTAATGGGTCAGAAGAATTATTTAAACCCAACTCTATTAAAACGTACTTACAGCGTTTTAATAAATTAACTGCGGTTTGTAAAACAATATATTCATGTCCCTCAGCATCAATTTTTAATAAATCAAACTTTTTATTACTATCTGTAAAAATATCATCTAGTTTCACGCACTTACAAGTCTCTACATCACAATGGTTTGTTTCGGTTGTTGGGTTCAGGGAGTTGAGCTGTGTACTAACTTTAGAAATATAAAGCTTAGCCTCTTCTTGGTTAGACACAGCATAGTTATAATTGTTTTTTCCTGCCGTATTCTTATCAAGCAGCAAAAAACTTTTTTGATATGGTTCAAAACTATAAATTATATCGGCGCCCAAATATTCTTTAGCAAAAATATGAAATTCTCCAATATGGGCACCAACATCGATCACTGTCTGACAGGTACCTATATATTCTTTTAAATAAAAATTATCAACAAAAACTCTCTGTAAAGATAATAAACCATATTTATTAGGAAAATAAAAATCATGACCGAACATTTTAATAGATGATTTACCGTATTTATAATAAAATAAATTTTTAATTAAAAGAGTATACTTTAAAAAAATAAACCAAATTTTTTTAAAAACATTAAATTTGACTTTAAATAGAAAAATAAAATCAAACCTCAAAGATGTCGCGACATAGATAAAAAAATTCATAGTTATTTAAAAGTTAATTTTTTCTAGCAACAATAATTAAATTTTCACCAAATTTAACAGGGATCCATTGACCAATAAAAAATATCTGACAAACTGTCATCCAGCCAAAAATAATAAACTGTATTATTTTAGGAATATATTTTATATAAGGTACATCCCACCAACCATCAGAAAATTCTTTAATAATTTTAAAACCATTTTGTTTCAATAAATTTTTCCATTCCTCTGGTGTTAAAACTGATTTATGAGTTGGGTCACGATCACCAATCCATTGTTCACCCTTGGCCTTACGCAACAATGAAGAAGTATTAGGTACGGAAAAAATAAAATAACCATTATTTTTTAGAACGCGAGAACAATCTTCTAAACAAAGGTTTGGGTTTTCTAAATGCTCCATAACATATTTGGCAATAACCAAATCAATCGTCTGATCATTAAACTCAGGTAGAGTTGTAACGTCACCTTTATAAAAAGTTGCCTTAGGATTTTTAATTAGCGCTGACTGGAAAGTGTAATCTGAAATGTCTTTACCATATTTTTTATACTTACTATCTGGTAAAAAAGATAACAAATAACCATGAGCGCAACCTAACTCTAAAATCGCTCCTGCTTTAATGTATTTTTTTACTAAACCAGCATAATAACGATATGACCACCAATGCATATCATATTTCTTACATTCATCTGAACCACAGTGCTTATCATCACCTTGATAATATTCTTTATTATATAGTATTTCGTTCATGGTTTTTTATTTTAGAAATTATTTCTTTGCTATCAATTTTATTAAAATGGTCCTTAACAAAAGGATGCCAAATAGGTTGGGAAAACCTACCGTAACTTACTGGGTTCCAGGGGAAATTTGAGCTCACAAGAATCATCTTCCCTTGATGACACCATTTTTGATAAATACCTGGCCCAAAAATTCCAAAAATTACAGAGGTGCTAGCTAATAACCCCATGTGCAAAGGCCCAGAATCAGTTGAAATAAACACTTTGGAATTTTTTAAAATATATAAACTGTCATCAATCGAACATTTTCCAGTATAATCATGAACCTTATTAGAAACTTTAGCCAATTCCTTAGCATCAATAGCTTCTCCTTTTCCACCAATTATAATAATAGCATCAAACAAAATACTTAAATCAGAAATAATCTGAATAAAAAACTCTAAGGATGGTTTTCGCCAGGGCATACTAGCCCCAGTAAATAAAGTAACAATTCTACCGGGAGGCAAAGAAATGCTGCTCTTAATATTCTGATCAATATTTAGATCATTATTATCTAAATCAACATTGATGTTAAAAACCTTTAGCAGATCTAAAAAACACCTAGCTTCATATCGCTCCTGATAATAAATAACGAAACTATTATAATAAATCAACCGCAATGGGCTAACAAAGCCAACAATCACTTTAGCCGAAATCATTTTAGCCAATAAAATAGAAGCCGAAAAGGATTGCTCAGTATCAACAATACAATCATATTTATTAGCTCGACAGTTAGCCACAGAGGAAAATTTTTCTAACAAATATAAATTTCTAACTACACCTTCTTTTTGAAAAATTTTAATTATTCCCGAGTTACGTTTCATACACAAAATATCAACTTGTTTGTTTTTATTTTTTAAAAAACGCAAAAGAGGTAGTAATAAAACAGCATCCCCTATACCGCCAGGACGAATAACCAAAAAGGAGTTATAAGAATTAAAATCAAGATATTTAAACTCTCTTTGTTTCTTAAAAAAAGGAGAGAGTAAATACAGGATAGCTCTAATAACAAATTTATCTATAAATTTTATTGATTTTTCTGTCATACAATCCAAAAGAATAAACTATCAAACCAATAACTTAATCTAGTAAATAAACTTTCATGAGGCGCTGTTAAATGATTAATCTTTATAAAAGAAGCTTTAATGTTTTTACTAAAAAGTCCATCAGTTAAAAATTTATCACCAACAACAACCACCTTTTGACTATTAAAATTTTCAATGAGTTTAATAATTTTATAGCTAGGCTTCCTTATATCAGTTTCAATATATTTAGCACCCACCATATCGGCAATCTTCTTATTGCGTTCATGGTTTTTTTTGTTTGATAACAAAAAAACACTATTGGTGTTAACTAATTTTTCAAGTTTTGTCTTTACCTCAGAAGAAACATTATCACTACCATCAGCCACAATGGTTCCGTCAATATCTAAAATTATTATATTATTTACTAGTGTCTCTGTGTCTATTTCAGAAAAATAAAAATAGCGCTGTCTAGATGACATACAGGGTTATTATATTTATAATCAACCATAAAAATAGCAACCCTATAACGTGCGGGTTTTTGAAAAATATTTTTTCGGGAGCCTCTCCCTTGTGCTTAACGAACACTTCATACATCACTTGAAAAACTAAAATAGAGGTAACAAAAACGCTAATTGACCAGTACGGTTTTTGTAAAGAGATAACATAGAGAGCATAAGTAAAAAAACCAAAAGCAATATTCAAAGCTACCATAAAATCAAGAAACTTTTCATTATATAAAGCTAGAACTGGTCGTGATATAGAATTATAAATTAACTCAGCTCGTCTTTTACCCGAGGCTAAGAAAAGTGCAAAAAAGAAAATACAAATAAACAACCAACCAGAAACCCTTATGTTAGTGACTACACCACCAGCTAGAACACGTATTAAATAAAAACTAGCCAAAAAAACTATATCATAAATAGGCAAATGTTTTATATACCTAGAATATAGCCCATTCAATATAAGATATAAGACGGTTACTCCGAAAAAAAATAACGAACCTATAAAATAACAAACAACTAGCAATAATATTATTAATAACAAAATAAAAACTTTAGCTTTATTAGCAGAAACTTCATTTGAAGCTAGTGGTCTAAATTTTTTCTGAGGATGTTGTCTGTCATATTCTACATCACGTAAGTCATTAAAAATATAAACCGCGCTAGCCGCTAGACAGAAAGCTAGAAAGCCAAGACCCGATCTAATAAGTAAATCAACATGTAGAAAAAGACCACTAAAAAACAAAGGTAAAAATATAAGCAAATTTTTAACCCATTGGTTGGCTCTTAATAACCTAAGATATAACATATATATATAATATGTAGTGACAGGCAAAAAGTCAAATCTTTATCTAATATTAGATAAAAAAATGACAACTTATCCTATAATAAAAAAACGGAGACTAAGCTAACTCCCCCGCTTTAAAAAATAACTTATAACGAACTTTGCTAAATCAAGTTGTTTAAACTCTGAGAAAGTGCTTGAGCAATTAAATCAGCAAACGAAATATCCTGTATTAACCCACCTGTTCTTTTTTCATAATCTCGAGGTATAGTATCGCCCAGAATTATTTTATCAAAAGGATTGTTATTAATAAGTTTTCTGCGCCAACCAGGAGACAAAACAGCATGGCTAGCTAAAAAAACTATTTTCTTAGCACCTAGGCTCTTTAAAAAACAACCGACTTTATTAGCCGTTGTGCCAGTACTAATTTCATCTTCGATCATAATAATATAACTCTCTTTTATGTTCTCCTTATTAACATGATAAATTTCTAAAAATCCTTCACTATTATATTTAGAAATAATTTTAGAAATATCACTTTCTTCTCCTGGCTCAATTTCTATTTCATTGTTAAGCCCACGTTTTTTAAGACTAAAAATAACTGAACTATTAATTTTTTGAGCTAAAGCAACGGCGCGCGGTATAGAGCCTTTGTCAGGAGCATAAACTTTAATTTTTTCTTTAGTTGAATCTATTGACAAACTACTTTTAACTACAGAAGCAAACAATGGAGAGGGGTCAATTACATGAATATTTAAACCTAAATCAAGACCAAATTTAACTAATTTTTCAGAATGTGGGGCCACAGTAATTATTTCATCTACACCAGCGTGCCTTAGCCTATCCAATCCCATTTTTAAGCGACAAATTTCTTCAGATTTTTCTTCATGATCTTGACGTCTAAAAATCATAAAAGGAATAACAGCTATTAGACGAGATGCCTGATACTGTTTTTTTAGAGACCAAATTAACTCTAAAGCTTCTTCAAACAGCTCATGATTAAAAATACTTTGATAAAAAACTACAGTCTTACCTTTTATTATTAAAAAATTAGGGATTCTAAAATCTGATTCTCCATCAGGGAACTGGCCGAAATCAATTTGATTAAAATTATATTTTTGACCAACGTTTTCACTAAAACGATCAACCACCTTGGCACCAAGTGAATGATTACCGTTACCACTATAAAATAATAACCCTTTATTCATAAATTTCTTATAATAAAGAATAATTTAAAAATTAATTTATCTATCATTTAATACTAAATTAAACCATAATTATTTATTTTTAGCAAACAAAAAAAATTTTATAAACTATTTCTATCATTTTCCCAATTATAGGGGTTGTTATAAATATATTTCCTAATACGGTTCAATTCATCTTCGTTACGTATAATACGGTCATAAAATCTTGTTTGCCAAAATTGTCTTCCTGGGATATTTTCAAAAATATTTATTTTTCTAGCTGTAAATGTTTTAAATCCTCGAATAATTTCGGAAATGGAATAAACGCATTTCCCATTCCCCGTCGTCGTAGAGACAGGTTTTAAACCAATATCATAAACGCATTTCCTATTCCCCGCCGTCGTAGAGACAGGTTTTAAACCCATATCATAAACGCATTTCCCATTCCCCGTCGTTGTAGAGACAGGTTTTAAACCTGTCTCTACAAAGCGTTTATAATCATAAAAACATTTTTTATAATCAAACCGTTTATTTTCAATAAAAATAATCATATGTACATGATTCGGCATTATCACGAATGCATCTAAAATACAATTATTATAATGATTTGGTAAATTTAACCAACAGGCCAGACAAATTTTTGATTGTTCTGTCCCCTGTAATTCACCATTAACAATTTCCCCAAAATAATGTTCCTTATTTTTTGTACAAATAGTAATAAAATATGCACCATCAAATGAATAATCATAATCTTTAAAACGTGTGGATTCAACACGATATTTATTACGAAATAATAACGCCATAAAAATTTTTAAACAAAAACAAAACCCCCACCTTACGGAGGGGGTTTTGCGCTTCTAGTTTTTACAAACTAGTCACATATTTATCTAAATATTATTTAGACAAAGTCTGTGAGTCAGTTGGAATGTTCTTAACTTTCCACTCATTGTGGTAGTCAGTAGAACCAATTACGTGACCGACTGATTCGTCACTCCAAATGAACTTAGCTACTGCACCAGTACCAGCACCTGTAAGGGTGGTGTAATCACTGGTAACAACTGCGCTAGCTACAAGACCAATACGAGTAGAAACGCTCGCAGGATTGGTATTAGCGGCTAGTGTGACATCCATCTTCAAGCTGTAGGTCTTTGTCTGACCAGCAGCAACTTGGTTGTCAGCAGCAGCATTTGTACAAGTCACTGTTGAAACAACAGGATCAGGTGTACAAGTAGCAACTGAAGCATTGTTTTCATCAACTAACACTGGGGTAGCTAATGATCCAATATTGTTGGTAGCAACTGTGAAAGTTAATTCTCTCCAGTCAACGACACCAGCAGCATCGGCAGTAATGGAAACCTTAGCCATTGTATTTTGACCAGCAGTCAAAAGAGTATTTGGTAAGGCAACATTAGTAATAGTTGGTTTTGTCTTGTAGAGGTACATATTCTGACCTGCTACTACGCCCCAACCAGTATTGTTCACAAGAACGGTATTACTACCATTAAGTCCGCGAGCCTCAAAAGTTCCGGCATCGTCAGATAGAGTGGCAGTAATTGTTGTACCTGAAACACCACCATTAGAGATGGTATTCAAGTTAGCTTTTACTGTCAAAACAGCAGAGCTATCCTTTAATACTACAAATGGAGTTGCAGTATTAATGTTGAAATCAACATAGTTAGGTGTACCACTTGTAAGTGTTACATAACCAGTCAAATTCGTACCTGAGTCATTAAAGAGAGCCAACTGATTAACGCTTGATAGAGTAGCAGCTCCGGTTGGTATTTCAACACGAACCTTAGTTACACTCAAATCTTCGTTAACTGCATTGAATTTGAATTTGCCGAGAATCTGGTCATTAGTACCAGCTACGACAATCTTTTCTTCAGTTGCAAGTTCAGATGGAGCAACTCCTACTGTCATAGAACCAGCTGTCACAATAGGCATTGTAGGACCAGTTAATACAGAGGTATTAAGAGTGACAGAATTACCATCAGGATCCTGAGCGACTATATCAGTCTCAGTAGCAGCAACATTGAATTTCAAGGTTGTACCACCAGTAACTGTACCAAGGGTAAGAAGATCAGACTTAACAGTCAGGGTCTTAGTTGTTCCCTTAGCAATAGAAACACTCAAGTTACTGAAAGTAGATGTAGAGCTAGATAGAGACTGAGTTGTACCAATTTGGTTAGGACCGTCAAATAATTTGACAGATGAAACACAGTCAGCAGCAGCTAAACAGCTAACAGCACCGACGGCTGTTACCTTAACAGAAGTAACAGTTACGTCTTTACCAGTACCAGCTGTTAAGTTGATACCAGTCATTGGAACGCCCGCTGAACCATTAATGATATTTTTAGCAGATGGAGTACCAGCTAAACTGGCAGTCAAAGAGCCTGATTTAACATTATGGGCTGGGCCAGCAATGTTTGAACTTGGAACAACGTCGGCTTGTAGGACGTACTGGTTAGTATCAAGATTCTTGATAGTACTAGCAGCAAATCTTACTAAAGTAGCCTTAATTGTTTCAGTAGCGGCTGGGAACAAAGGAGCTGCAGTAGAGTTAGCAATGTCTGCAATAACCTTTACTGTTCTTGTTTGACCAGCATTAACATTCCATGTGTCTGAGAATGTCAAATCCTGTGTAGTCGCTGCAGCAGAACTGTCCTTAGGACCGGCCAATAAAGTACCGGTTGTAGCATCAACCAACTTGATGTTGGTGTAATGAGCAAGCAAGTTGCTGCCTACGGAATCAAGTCTGATAACAGTGCTGCGGATTTCAATATTTGGCTGAGATACAGCATTGAAACGCAATAACTCAACTGCTTTCTGTTGAACAGCATAGTTAGTAGCGGATGGACCCTGGAATGAGAATGTAACTTGGCTAGCCTGGATAACTACAGCTGAAGTGCTGGAGCTAGTATAGCTATTAGAAACACCTGCACCAAAACCATAGGTATTACCAACTGTGTTCACGTCAGCTTTGTTCTCAAGGTAAATAGTGCTTGTATCACCTGCACGAGCTAAAGCTGAAACATCAGCATATAGATCAAAATTTCTGCTATCACCCTTTGCCAAAACAAATGGGGTAGTGAAATTTAAAGTAATATAACCATTAGAACCCATTGAAGCTGTAGTCGCAACAGTTGTTGAGGCCTGCTTCAAAACAAAGTTAGTAAGATTGCCTGTTGAAATATTACCAATTTGATAAAGAGTAATACTATTAACAGTCAAATCTTCAACTGAACTATCCGTTAAGCTGAAACCAGCAATTTTAGCACCAATATCACCAGCTCTTGGATTAGTTGGAGCACCATTTCTGGCAACAGTAACAACACCACCAGGAACGCTGGTGATACTCATGGTATTACCAGTAACTGGGAATGAACCAGAGACAGTAGCGTTGTTGGCTACGATATCAGAAGCTAGAGCAATGCTAAACATGTGGCTACCAGCAGTGGCAGATGTAATGTCAGCAACGATGCTCAAAGTTTTGGTTGTACCTTTTGGAATAGTGAAGTTTACGTTGTTAAACGTAGCCATGTTTGTGCTTGAGTTAATGCCACGACCAGAAGTTAAACGGGTCATACCATCATACAAGTAAACACTGTCAATATCCCCGGCCAAACCAAGACCACTGCGCTTAACACCAACAGTTTGCAAAGTTACGTCACCATCATTGGCAGCAGTAACATTGAATTTAGTGAAAACAACGTGAGTAGCTTGTGTAGGAATGTTAGCAGAAGCTGGAGTGTCAGAAGACAAAGCAACAGACAAACCAGAACCACCGACAGTACCACCGGCACCGTAAGACAAATCGGTCAAACCAGATTCAAGACCAGTAATATCTGATCCCAATGGGGTCATTGTCATACTGGATGGAGCTGTTTGAACAAATGCGAAATTGAATTTGTTAGCATAGAAAGCTGACTCTGAGCCAAACTTTCTGAAGTTTGTACCATCGAAGTAGTAAACGTCAGCGCTTGTTCCTTTAACTAATGAACCAGCAGGATAAACACCAGCTGTTAAAGCTGAAGTAATCTGATAGTTAGTAAAGAAGGCGTCTGATACGTCGACAACTTTCTTGGCCCAGTTGGCACCCCACAATGAGGAAGCGTTAGCTTCACTAACAATTGAGCGGAGTTTTCCACCTGGTTCAACTGCGTAAACAGTTGGGTTGGTTGTGATCTTAATCAAAGTTGTACCTGGTCGCATTGTAACGTTAGCGCCGAGAGGGTAGCTTTCCAATTCTGATTGGGAGACTACTCTAACATTGTTAAAGTTTGTGAACCAAGACATGTATGTGTTCTGTTGTGGGAAAACATAGCGCTTACCACCCTTGTAGTAATAAACAGTCGATAGACCATTCATTTTGATCAAGTCACCATCCATAGCTGCAGCTTTGGCAAGGTTAATGCCGCTGACAGAAACGATAGTGGCCAATACTAAGGCGGAAGCAAAAATCTTTCGTACAGTATTCATAATTTCAATAATTTCCTGTTAGTCTTTTTAAATCGCAAGATTATACATCAATCGGAATCCCGCTTCCCCGCATCAACTAAAACATAATTTTAGTTAATAGCTGGAGAGTAAAGCATAGGGTTTTCACTACTCCACATAAGCGAGCCATAATCTTATTATGTTCTCGTTGATGCGGAAAAAAGCTAAATCGATGTATGATCAAATCTCTAAAAATATAGAGAGAGCTTTTTAAAAAAACATTAGGTTTATAATCAATCCCCTGTTTCTTTCGAAAAATGGAATTGAGCAATGCTTGTCGCAAAGACAATCGACCTTTTTTGCATTACTGCCCTACATAGCTTTAGTAAAGATGGGATTGCCATCAAAAACTTTAGCGAAGGAGGGTCTCTCCACATTTCTTATTCAGACTCAAAGTCCAAATAAGTTTTACTGTGGATATGCGAGACTACTATAATATAGTAAGCTCACACATCAACAGTATTCCTTTATTTAATTTTCAATTTCTGCAATATTCTATAAACCGCATTAACTAATTTCCAACCCGGATTATTTTCCCAATTCTCATAAGCCACTGTGTTAGCTGAAGTAACATTATTAAAATTTTCTGTAATTTCTCTTTTAGAGCACACGGCAATAAAATATAAAGCTTCTTTGGTTTGATCATTAAACAAAACTTCTCCTTCGGTTTTATCATTAACTTTAATCACTGAGCTTAAAGCATTTTTTTGTTCAATGATTTTTACAAAAGGAAAAAACTTTTTTAACAAAGTCTCAAACTCTTCTTTAGTAAATTCTTTTAAGTGCCAAGGATTGGTTTGCTTAAAAATAGTTTTATTAGGCGTAGATATAAAAACTAAACCATCTTGTTTAATAACTCTTTTTAGTTCACTAAGATAGGCTTCAATTTCTGGTAAATGCTCAATGGTTTCAAAAGAAGTAACAACATCAAAACTTTCAGTTGTTAAATCAGTTTTAGTAGCATCGCCCTGTCTAAACTCTAAAGTAGCTTGAGAATAATTTTTTTGATTTTCCTTAATAGTCTCGGCATCAATATCCATGCCCAAGACACTAGTTGCTCCATTATCCGCTAAAAAAGCTGCACCATAGCCAGAACCACAAGCAATGTCTAAAACCTGCTTGCCAACTGTAAGAGGCGCCACAAACTTATAACGAATAATATGTTCGTCGTAGAGAATGGTGGTTTTTGTTTCATTGTTTACTACCAATCTCTCTACGTAAGTCATTTTGGTTACCTATTTTCAATTTACATTGTTTAATTTTTGAATAAATCCGACTCAAAAAATAAGCACTGCAAACTGAGTTATTATTTTAACTGTTTACCAAGTTCGTCTAATTTAGCAGCGGCGTCGGTATAGTTCTTATCATCAAATAGTTTTTCTACTTCTGCCAAAGTTTTCTGATTATCTGGCGTAGTAATTTCAATTCCTTTTTCTTCTTTAGATGCCTCAGCGCTCACAACAGTATTATCCTTACTATCCTTAGCAACTGTCTTTGGATTAATTGTTTTCTTAACTGCTTCAACCTTTGTTAAATGATCACGAACAGAATCTATTTCTTTTTTGAAGCTAGCTGACAATTCAGCAACGCGTGGATCATTATTATCTTTAGCTGGTTCTTCCTTTATAACTTTTTCTAATTCCGCCATACGCTGACCAGCAAACTCTAAATTAAGTTTAGCTTTAGCAGTTTCATTAAAGGTGGCGACTAACTGAGCCTTCTCACTAATAGACTTAGCAATATATAGCGGTTCACCAGGCGCGGCATTTTTAGCCATTCGTACGCTAACCACACCACTCATAACAAAGAATAAAGCAATCACAGCAGCGATTGGGGTTGGTTGTAATAATCTTTTAGTAATAAGAGAAAACTTTTCCATAAATCTAAGCGGCATATCAACATACTCGGCGCCGTTGAAAATTTGATATGACAAAACCTCTCGATTACTTTTAATCCAGGTTGAATCAGCTTCTATATTCTTAAGGGCTGATAGGTTTTTTATGAGTTCTCTTTCGGTCATGGGGATTTATTTTTTTTCAGTCTCGTCGTTATTAATAATTTCTTGTAACGATTGTAAAGCGCGATGGACTAAGACGCGAACGTTGCCGCTGGTCTTACCAAGAACTTTAGCAATTTCAGAAACTGATAGTTCGTTGATAAAACGTAAAATTATTACATCGCGATATTCATCTTTCAAAAGTGGTAATTTTTCTTGAACCAATTCTTTAAAATCAATGTTTGTTATTGTCTGTTCATGAATATCTTGTTTCTCATCAACTGTTTCTTCCGCTGCTTCTAATGAAACTATTTCTTGATTTTTATTCTGACGGTAGTGATCAATAATTGTATTACGAGCAATCTTATAAAGCAGTGGCTTTAAAGTATCGTAATTTTCCAGGTTGCCTTCATAAACATAATTCCAGCATTTTAAGAACACCATGGAAGTTACATCTTCGGCTTCATCTTTGTTGCCTAGCTTGAAATAAACAAAGCGGTGTATCTGATCAATATAAAGATCATAGGCCTCGATAAAGGCCTGCTTGTCTTTGTGCTTTTTAAGCCGTAAGAATAGAACTTGTTCGCCTCCAAATATAGAGGCCTTTTTATTCTTCATGTAGTATTACGTAAAAAAAATAAAAGCGTTACACCAACCCCTTTATACTATATATCTCGTGGCCAAAAGGCCTGTTTACAAGTTTTAAAATAACATATTATAAACAATAAGGCAAGGCAAAATATGTTAAAAATTATGGTCTATTTAAGGAATATTATGACTAAGCAGACTTTTATCATTAAAGAAAAAATTAACAAGCACTTAGTAACATGACAGCTAAACTATTTAATAATTTTCCACAGCTTGATTTTTTTATTAACATGTGTAAAAATAGCCTTGTAAAAATTTTAAGTCCAAACATATATAGACTTATCACTAAATTAGTTACTATATACTAATAGATAAGTCTAAAATATCCTAGACTTAAAAATAGATAACAGCCTAACACAATTAGCTTATTAAATAATTAGTAGTATTTTAGTCTATATTAACCTAGACTTAAAGTATGGAAATTCAACAAAAAGAACAACTCCCTTTAACTACTATTAAAAAAAGAGGCCGTAAACCAAAGCTTCAGGAAATAAACATTCCTCCGGCTGAAGTAAAAGAGCCTCTCTGGTTATCTGTTTCTGAAACAGCTAAGATATCAGGTATTGGTTCTAAAACTGTTAGACGAGCTATTGAAGCGCATAGCGTAAAGTTTAAAGTCCTTGGTAACCGTTACTTAATCAACTTAACTTCTTTAATCACCTACCTGTTTAAAACTACTAAGCTACGTAATAAATTTTTAAGCCACGGTATTGGCCAGTATGTGGATAAGTGGAAGGAATAAAATAGATTTTTTAAGACCCCGCGTTCAACGATTGAAGCGGGGTCTTTTGTATTAAAATTTCTGCCCTAGTATTTAATAATCAGTTCATAAAAAATCTACTGAAAAAAACATAGGCTCGATAGAAACGGAATGTAAAATATTCTAAGACTTCAACAAGCTTAAGGCGTAAAGATTTCTTTTCTTCCAAAACGGCTCTCCTTTTATTAAAATGAGCAAATCATTAATTACTCATAATATGAGCCTAAAATATGCTTTAGTCAAGAGATAAGTGGATTAGAAATAAATTAAGACTAGAGTTTATTTTGCTTCTCAAATTTCTTAGTGAACTCTAGTAACTCTTCATTAGTCATTAAAGTAACTTTTAATTTTTCTGCTACACGCTTAATCATTGCTATTGCCGCATCTTTTTTTGATTCATCGTCTACTACAATTTCAAGTTCTAAGTGGTATCCCCAATCTTTACTATATTTCAAAGCTAGCTCAACGCCTTCATATAAATAGTTATGGCGCTTTTGAAATGATTCTACAATATAATCAAAGCCCAACTCTTTAAATAGATGAACAGACTTATCAACTTCATCAGGGCTAATCGGAATCTCAAGTTCTTCAAAAGCATTACCCTTACCTATTTTTTCAAGCTTCAAAGTAATTTTAGCCGTCTGTTTCGAAATATTATTAGAAACTTTTAACAGCTTGGCTGGTAAAATAAAAAAATAAACATTTTTATCATCTTCACCTAAGTCCTGAGCAACTGAATTTAATAAGTCCCCTAGCTGATTATACTTTGCTTCATCAAACATTGCCCAAAATTCTATTTCAATACTCTTTGTTGGTTCTGCCATAAAACTATTTTTTTATACAAAAAACCGAGTTAACCCGCTGTTCCTTATTGCCTAGGTATTCTTTAACTTCAAAACCATTATCTTCTAGTAACTTAGTAATTGAATTTTTAACAAAAGTTGCTTTAGCTCTGCTCTTCTTCTCTTCGCCTTTATTAAAATGAGTTATAAAATCGAAAATTAATATTCCATTTTTAGTAAGCGTGCGGTTAGCTTCTTTGACAAAAAGAGATGTGTATTTTTTACCAACATGGGAAATTAATACACCACGGCTAACAATCGCACTAAAAAAATTATCTTTAAACGGCATGTCTAAACAGTTTGCTAAAACAAATGACACTCCTCTATTCCCCGCCTTAGCTTCAGCAATCATTTTATCGGCAATGTCTATACCATAGACTCTAGCTGTATGCTTCTTTAAAAAATGAGCAACCACACCAGTCCCACAACCAGAATCAAGAGCAACAGCTTTACTCGATAAGTGACGAGTCTCTAAAATTGCCTCAGCAAATTTTAAAAATCGTTGATAGCCATTCTCTAGATTAACATAGTGTTTCGGGTCTTTAATATAACGGTTCCACTGTCTGGCTTCTTTATTCCAGTTTTCTATGGTTTTTTGCTCATTAAAATAGGTAGCTGCGTAACGGCTAGAAATAAGACGAGAAACCTTTAAATAATCTTCGCTATAAACCTGCGCTGACATAATGATTATATCAATCTGTCCTCGAACTATATGAAGCTTTTGTGATAAATAACCGTGTATTTTACTTAAAGAAAATATATCGGGGATAAACTTCTTGGCAACATCACTACTTTTAAAAACAACCGTCATGATTAGTTTGGCTTCACGTATCTTAAAATTAACTTCCATTATACATGGGAAATGATACTTATCTTTCTTAGGATCAGCCAAAACAATAGTAGCTGATCTAGAGGTTGGATCTTTTAAAAGAATTGAAGCCACTGCCTCAACTTGATTTAACCCATTATAAGAATAGATTTTTTGAGCATAATTACGTTGTCCATCAATTGATCCACCTTCGTTGTAAATAGATAGAACTTTATCATAAATAGTTCTGCCAAAATATTCAAAATATTTCTCATGATCCATTTCAAAGCCATTCTTTATGGTCATTAACAAGTTGATAGCCTCTTTCTGCTTGTCTTTGCCATGCCCACACTCTTTCCCAAATCTAAAAACAAAAGCACAGGCTTTTAACCAGGCATCTGTTAAATGAGTAGCTTCTATAATTTGTTTTTTACCCAATCTATCCATTTTTGCTTTTTATTTGAGCGAGATATTTTTTGTATCTTTCGTCGGTTTCATCTATATATTTTTCAATAATTCGACGTATAAACTCAGATTTATTAGTTTTATATGTAAAACTTGCCCAATCTAAATAATTATCTATCTCTTTAGTAAACACTAAATTAAATTTAATTGTGTTACCGCCCTTATTTTGATTAAGAAAATCTTCAATAATATCACGTAAGTTGTGAAGAGAGTATTTTGCTACTGTTAATAATGGAGATTTAATCCCATCAATAAAATTATTTTTAAAATAATTTTTTTCACTAGCATCTTTATAAACCAAAAACAGCACTGGTTTATTTTTACTTAAAGCAATGGTTATTTGATGCCCTACGCTAAAGCTAGAGACAGTTCCTTCAACAATTACCACATCTGAAGTTAAAATTGATTGTATTGATTTTTTATAAACACTTTCTCGATCAATCTCTAGCTTACCGTCTTCATAATATTTTATAGCTTCATCTAGCCAATCACGCGTAATAATATGGCCAAGCTCTTTAACGTGCCGGCAGATTGCTAAATAATTTTCTTTATAATGGTTAAGTTTTGAGGTAGAAGAAGCAAAATGAACTTTCATAAAAAATATTAATTTATTGATAAAATAGCCTTTTATACTGCTTTATCTATAGTAATAGTATAGTTTATATAGGTATATTTGACAACAGTATGTATATGATACATACTTATAGCATATATACACATGATGTAGCAACCCCTATTATGTCTACAACATTAACAAGCTTTTTACAGCAGGCTTATATTGTCCCCTATTATCAGGTACTTTGGGGGAAAAATAAGAAGCTGATACTAGAAAAGGAGCTACAAAACCTCCCTATTTCAGGTAAAGAGCTGTTTAATACAGAGCATCTACCAGACTCTTGTGCCGTCTCAGAACACGACATTTCTTATTATTTTTTCTCTTCTGGCACCTGTAATCAGCCACATATGATCCCAGTTACAGCAAAAGAGTGGGAAAAACGGGCTCAATATAGAGCCGAGCGCTATCAAGACTGCGGTGTAAAACCGGGCGATAGAGTTGCTATATTATTACCTTTTGGACCATGGATAGCCGGACCAGCTGTTCAAGCAGCTATTATGAAAATTGGTTGTACTAGCTTCCCTATCGGATTATTAAACAGCAAACAAGAAATCAGCGGATTGGTTTCTATAATTGAAAAACATAACATTGATACGTTAATCACTACACCAAGCTTAATTGAAAATTTTATTGAAGTCCAAAAACAAGCAGCTCAACCAGTTAAAAGTCTTAAAAGAATTATAACCAGTGGAGAATATCTGCCCACTACCTTAAGAGAACAAGTTAATAAACTTTTTGGAGCAAAAATATATTCTTCCTATGGATCGAGTGAAGGATTTATTGGCATAGAATGTGATCATGCCAATGGTTTTCATTTTGATCCTGAAAAAATAATAATTGAGACACTAAACGAGAAAACTCTTAAACCAACCCCTAAGACAGGCATCATCTCTATTACAGCTTTAGAATCCGAGGCAGTCCCTCTGGTTCGCTATGCCTTAGGTGATCTTGGCTCAATTGACCAATCCCCTTGTCCATGTGGCTCAAAATTACCTCGAGTTATGTGGAAGGGTCGGGTAAATAAAAATTTTGTCGTAGCCGGAGCAGTCAATATTTATCCCTATCAAATTTATGAAGCCTTAGCTAAGGCCGGGGTTTTAATTAATCAATGCAAAATAGAAATAACCAATATCAGCGCTGGGCAAGATAAACTAGTCTTTAATATATATACTCCGCAGCAAACAAAAAATAATACCCAATTACTCAATCTTATTAATCAACATATAGGTAACATGTCGATAGACTTTAATGACGCTCTATCATGCAAAATTGTTTCAACTGAGATCATCCTAAAACATAAAAATTTCTGCACCATCGGAGCAAAGAGAAAAATGTTACAAATTTATGACCGAAGATTGTACCAACGATAATATTTTAAAAGGGATTATTAGACAAGCAAAAGATAATCCTATTTATAAAGACATATACGCTAATGTCAGAGAAACTGATAACATTTTTCAAATTCCATTTTTAGAAGAACAACATTTACAAATGATTGATACTAATGATGTAAGTAAATTTACAGAAGCATCCTGCGTACATTTTACAAGCGGAACAACCGCTGAACCAAAGGCCTTCTATCGCAAACAAGAGGAAATTACTTACATAACTGACTACATTAAAGAACTTTGTAAAATAGAAAATATAGCCGGCGGAGAACGCGTCGCTGTCTTACTTGGTCAATCCTTTTGGGGAGCTGGCTACTATACAACAGAAGGGCATGTTAAAGCAGGTAATATCGTTACAGCGATTGATACAGGGCTTACTATCGAGTCTATTGTTCAATTGCTACAATCATTTAAACCAACTGTTATATCTTCAACTCCGTCTTTTTTAGCTAGTCTCAAGGGAAAAATTAGCAACCTTAACCTAAAAATACTTGAAACAACCGGAGAATTGTTAGATAATCAAACTAGGAGAGATCTTGAAACCAGCTTTAAAACCAAGATCTTTGATGCCTATGGCCTTACTGAAGGCGTCATAGGAACCGAATGCAGTGAACATGATGGCTATCATTTCTTACCAAGTAAACTCTACTTAGAAATAATTAACCCAAAAACAGAAGAACTACTAAAAGAAGACACTTGGGGTGAACTTGTTATGACGGTCTTGTGTGATTCTATTATGCCGATCATTAGATATAAGACTAAGGACATTTGTAAAATTTCAACTGCCCTCTGCCCCTGTGGTTACCAGAGCCCAAGAATATGGATAAAAGGCAGAAAAGAAAAATTTGTCTCTTTATACGAAGGAGCAAAAGTGGCTTATACAGCAATTTCAAAAACACTAGAAGAAATCTATGGTTCAGCTATGACATTCAGTCTTGAAATAAAAAATAACGACAAGATGTCAATGATGTACATAAATTTAATCAATGCTGATCCGGTTAAAGATGAATTTGCCAAAGCAAAAATAGCCAGTCTTAATTATGAGACTCTTTACTTAACTAGTGCTGGAAAATTACACATTATTTTATTCCACGGTGAATTTAAATAACCACATATGAAAATTACTTTTTTATGGCGAGAAAACTACGTAGGGTATCTCTGGGCCAGTAGTGTCACTGCAAAATCTTATTTTGTTCACAGTGGTATTTTAGCTTACCAAAACGAAGTATTAAGTGCTTACGCAACTGAACTGGAAATAAAAAAAGTTAAAAAAATGACCGAGGCAATTTCAAACAATCCGGCAGTTATTTCTAATTACAAAAAAAACTTTAAACAGATAAAAGACAAAACTCTTAAATTTGAAAAAAAAATCAATACTATTAACCTATCTAAGATTACCTCTCGCCGTTTATATGCACTATTTGAAAATCTTATTCTAATACTTAATGAATATATTAAAGCCTATAGCTGGACTGAAGCTCATTTTTTATCAGGCATTGAAAATGAGTTATATAGCGCAATAGCTAAAAAGAAATTTATAAAAAAATCTACGGCCGAAATTATAGCTCAATTACTGGCACACAAATCTAAAAAACTCTACCAACAATATAAAATTACTGATCAAGAACATTTACTGCTTAATACAGTAAACTCAGCGGCGCGTATGCGATTCCAGGCCAAAAAAACCATGACTAATCTAGCAAATATTTCCGAAACACTAATGAGAGAAGTTGCTCGTCGAAGTTACCTAGCGGTATCACAGGTATCCCAACTTGAGCTTAATCAACTTAAGAAACTTCTTTGCCAAGAAGTCAAACCAAACCTAGAAATTATTAATCATCGCCAAAAAAACTTTGCGTTTATGATTAGTAATAAATATTCGATACGGACACTAACAAATCGCCAGGCCAACGCTATTAAGCAGTATGAACAAAAACAAACAAAGACAAAAAAAATACACGGTTTTGTTGTGTATCCAGGCAAAGTGACCGGTAGAGCAAGAATTGTGCCTCCTTTATTTTCACAAGAAGACTATAGAACATACATTAAATCTTTACAACCAAAAGATATTATTATTGCACCAATGACTTCGCCTTATTTAACTCCGGCTTTTTCAAAAGTAGCGGCGGTTATTACTGACGAAGGCGGGTTGATGTCTCATGCAGCACTCATAGCACGAGAAAAAAGAATCCCCTGTATTATTGGGACATTAATTGCAACTAAAACATTTAATGAAGGAGATCGCATCACAGTTGACGCTAATACAGGAACTATAAACAAATAAATATGACGAAATTTATTTATCCTCTACGTTCTAGTAATAAGCCAAACACTAAGTTGATTGGCGGGAAAGCTGCTTCGCTAGCAACCATGGCTAAACATAACATTCCGCTTCCTAAAGGGTTTACCGTAACAACTGCAGCCTTTAAATATTTTTTAGCAGAAAATAAGCTAGATGCAAAAATTGCCGAGTTGGCCGCCGTTTCTTCTTTAGAGGTGGCTTTACGCCGAGCTGAGCAACTGCAAAAACTTATTGTAGCCAGTAAAATTCCTCTGAGTCTAACTAGCGAAATAAAACAATGGGTAAAATCAGAAAATACTATTAAAAAATTTGCTGTCCGTTCATCAGCTAATGTTGAAGATGCAGTAAAAAAATCATGGGCCGGACAATTTGATAGCTATTTAAATATTCCAGTGACTGAAATCACGTTGGCGCTAAAAAAATGCTGGGCTTCAATTTATAGCGAAAGAGTTATTAGTTATTTACCAAATATCAAACAGGTGCTAGCCATACAAATGGCAGTTATTGTACAAGAAAGTATAGAGAGCGAAGTTTCTGGTGTTTGTTTCACAAGAGATCCCCTTTTTAGTTCTAATAACAATTTAATTATTGAAGCTGTTTTTGGTTTAGGAGAGTTGCTAGTTGGTGGCGAATCTATTCCTGATCGTTATCGTATAGAACGCGATAGTAATATTATTCTTGAAGCTGATGTTAATGAACAAAAACGTCAATATGTTTATTTAAACAAATCAGGCACTAAACTACAAAACACAAAAAATACCTTTAAACAAAAATTAACTGGCAAAGAAATTATAAAACTAGTTGCCATAGCATTAAAAATTGAAAAAATATTTAAACAGGCTTGCGACATAGAATGGTGTAAAAAAAATAACAAATTATATATCGTTCAGGCTAGACCAATCACTGTTAAAAACAAGTTTACCCATTCCATATAAGTATGATTATCGATGCTCACACCCACGTTGGCCCCTTTCTTGAAGATAACGGGAAAACAGCCGATGATCTTATAGTTTCAATGGATCAAGCAAAAATTGATACGGCCTTGGTTATAGCAAGCAATTTTGGACCAAAAAAACAAGGTTTAAACATTGAAGAATTAATTAAAATTGCCAAATCTCAACCACGCTTAAAGATAGTTGGGAATATTGATTATTCAACATTAGACACAGAACAAATCACTAAACTCAAAAAACTATTAGAGAACAAAGAGATAGTAGGGATTAAAAGTTATCTAGGCTATGAACCTTATTTTGCATATGACAAAAAGTTGTTTCCACTCTATGAATTTTGTGAACAAAAAAATTTCCCCATCATATATCACGCTGGTTTAATCTTAGAAGGAGCTAACGGATTATTAAAACATTCTCATCCACTAACAATTGACGAAGTTGCTAGTCGTTTTCCTAAACTTAAAATAGTTATCGCTCATATTGGTAATCCATGGATACTTGATTGTGCAGCGGTGGTAGCTAGAAACACTAATGTCTATGCCGATTTATCTGGCCAATTTACTGAGCTACAAGCAATTTCTAAAAAAGATAAAACTGACTTTTTAAAAAACATCTCAATTTTTACAACCATTGCAAGTCTTGATAAATGTCTTTTTGGATCAGATTGGTGGTTTTATTCACAACAAGAATGTCTTGAGGCAATTCTTGATATTCCTATGACGGCAGCTGAAAAAGAAGCTGTGCTTTGGAAAAACGCAAAAAATATATTTAATCTTTAAACATGAAACCAACTCCACGATACAAAAGAATGTTTGTTTACGAAAATATTTTCAATACCTATGATGACTTATCTCGTATAGAAAGTATGGATTATGATACAACAATATTTAAAATTCCAGCGCTATATAAAGAAGCGGCTAATTTATTATTTACTAAACATGACTGGCGCTATTCTGAGCTTGGCGGCCCCGATGAACTAAAAAAAACCATAGCTGATTATGAAGAATATTTAACAAAGGTCCCGAGTAAAAAAGCTATGATATTTGTAGGTGGTGGTGTTAGCTCGCTAATTGGTCCAATAGTCGAAGCAATTTTAAACCTACCCGAGAATAGCACAAGAAAAAAAGTGCTACTCTTTTCACCAGACTACACACTGTTTCACTCAGCAGTCGAATACGCTGGTGGCAAGCCGGTTATGATTAAGGCTGAACGACATAATGATTTTATTACAACGATTGAAAAAATTTCCAAAAACATAAGTAAAGAAACAGCAGCCATACTTTTTTCTAATCCAAATAACCCGAGTGGCAAAAATTATCCAGTGGCTTGGATTAAAGAACTTATAAAACTAGCAAAAAAACATAATATTTTTATTATTAGTGATGAAATATATTCTGAGATGCTTTATGACTTAAAATCATTTACGCATATTGCTAAAATACAAAACAGTTACCATAATTATGTAAAACTCTTTGGTTTATCAAAAGATCGCCCAGGGATGACTGGTATGCGCACTGGATACTGTATAGGAGATAAACGCCTTAACACAGCCCTTTATGACATTCAAATGGTAAGAAACTTCTCAACTAGCGCTTTAGCTGATGCTATTTTAAATATCGACATGGCTTTAAGATATCAAGCTTTATCAAACAAAAAATCAAAAGTTTTAAAAATATTTTCAGAAAAAGATATTCAAGCTTACTACAAAACAATCAATGACAATAAAAATAAACAACAAAAATATTTAAAAATTGTTATTGATGAATTAAAAAACAATAAACATATAACTGATATTATAATGCCTGACGGAGGTAACTGCGTGTTTTTTAAATATTATAAAAACATGGCAGCTGATAAACTAGCTCATGAATTTGCTAAAAAAGGTTTAGCAATTTATCCTTGTGATGCTTTTAATATGGATCCCCTAATAGATGGCTCTTGGACAAGGATATGCGTAACGCAAAAAATTGATTTTCTGAAAAAATTAGTTAAGACAATATAGCTTGAAGAAACGATAATAATAAAACAGAGCTACTCCAAAGAGTGGCTCTGTTTAAATAAAGTTATTAACTTTTAGACACCCTGATTTACATGCACTACTCCAAACTCTGAAATAGTTTTATTTTTTTAATCAGTAGAATTAATTAAAAGAGATTCTGCCGGAGCGAAAGATGACACTTTTTCATTAATTTTTACTGCACGAATTATATATATGTTTCTTTAAATTTCTTATAAAAAGCCTCCACTGTTTCTTTATCATATTCAAATATAGCGTTAAACTCCCAAGCATCAATATGCTTTAAACATGCGTCTAAACACCTAATAATTATCTTTGCTTCATCGTTATTTACTTGATAGCCCTGATTTTTAATAACTTTGTCATGAAGGCTACTCACTGTTTCCTTATTAACTCCCACTTCTGTCTCAATATTATCCCCCATCGGATATCCTAAAACATTATTCAAGCTAGATAAAACTATACTATACCCTTCTTTTGATAAATTCATATTATTTTATTAGTTTTAATTTCTGAACCTCTCTATTATAATATGCCTTCCCATCAGTAGGTCTAAAAGCGGTTGGATTTTGAGGATTATCAATCACTATTGTTCCTAACTTATCATCCCAATAAAGACCTCTTGACCCTTTAACAAATTTATCAGATGGATTCTTCACTACGCTGTCTACATACTTCCCAAATTCAGCTCTATTTTTAAATTGACTACCGAACTCTCTCCCATTTGGGTTATCTATTCCTAAAACATGTTTATCATATGCATGCCCACTGCTTACCCTATTTCCGATCGAGGATTGGCTGTTTCTTATACTCTGCGAAAAATGATAAGCTCCACTTCCTGCCACTCCAACTCCTTGCCCAATAGCTGCTATTCCTAATGCACTTACACCCACGCCAGCTACTGCGCCAACACCAGTGGGACTCAAAACGATGCCTCCAGCTGCACCCGCTGCCCCCATCGCAATTCCTGCGGCAATTTCAGCTGCACCTAATGCCATAGAAGAAATATCCCCCACAACCTGCCCAGCCTGAATATACTTATCATTTGAATTTACTCTACCGTAACCAAAGGCATAGTTACTAAAAACTGAATTTACAAACCCTTGCCACGAGTGCCATGCTTCTTGTCTAAACCCACCCGTGGGGTCATTATATTTTAACGGATTGTTAATAGCATAAGTATAGCTATTGAAGTTTTGAGGGTTAGATAGATAGGCTTCAAAGGGCAGCTGAGTTTGCGCCTCTATATCTGAAACACTACCTAACATCTGTGTAACCGGGTCTTGAGATAAAAATCGTCCTAAATGCGCATCATAATATCTAGCATTCGCGTAGGTCAATCCTGTTTCCGTGTCATACTCATGACCTGTGAACTTCCTCTTTTCATTCTGCTTACTATTTTGTTGGTCTATCCTAATTGTCCCAAATGAATAATAATCCGTCAATTCATCAACTTTTTGCGAAGCATCAGTGATGACATTAGAACCAGTTAAATGATCAGCGTGAATATTATAAACCGCGGCAATTTCACCGCTTCCCTTAACAGTCGTAATCGCTGTATCACCTAAAAATATATGTTTTTCAGCGCCGGTCGAGTCAGTTGAATATTCCTTAGTTGGATAAAGCGTTGTATCAGTCGGCGTTACTTCTTTAATTCTTTGCCCCGAAGCATCATAAGCGTAAGACGACGCTGCTCCATTAACTACTGCTGTAACAAGTCGATTGCCGTAATCCCAAAGAAACGATTTTGACTCAGCCACTGTCATTGAAGTTATGTCAGTGACATTTCCATTTTCATCATAAGTATAATCTTTATTTCCTGCAGTAGTCACAGCATGAGGATTAGCATAACTATTACCCTGATTACCATTATAACTATATGTTCCAACATCTGATTTAGTTAAAATATTTCCAATTGCATCATAAGTAAATGTTTGTACTTGATTTTGGTTATCTACGCCATCAACGTTTTGGGCAGCTGAATTACTAATCGTAGCTGACAGTAAACGATGCAAATCATCATAAGTATAATCAGTTGTTTTAGCAGTCTGCGTACTAGAAACATCAACTATTTGCGTAATATTACCAACCGGATCATAAGTGTAGGTTAAATCTTGAACATTTTGATTATCCGCCACGGTAACCTTATGACGTAAGCGATAAAGTTCATTAGAATCATAAGTATTAGTAGTCACGACACCGTTACCATAAACTATGGTACCCAGTAAACCAACTGAATTATAATCAATATTTGATATAACATTAATTAATCCGGAGTCAGTTGCTTCTTTGCGCTGTACACTATCTACTAAGCCAGCTGCATTATAATTGTAAACCACCTGAGAATCATCAGGACTTATGATAAGAATTTGATTGCCCTGCCTATCATAATCATATTGCGTTGGATAATTTATTTTACCAATCCTTTTTACTTCTTGAGTTAATTGTCCAAGTGAATTATAGGACATTAAACTTCTAACCGTAGAATTAACGACTGAACATAAACGACCAATACCTAGCTGACAATTATCATAAGTATAAGTTACTTCAACACCATTAGTTCCAACCGCATCTTCGGTTAAAGCGCGATTTAAATTATCATAAGTATAAGCTGTAACCTTTGTATTGGGCGCTGTCTTAGAAGTAAGATTACTAGCATCGTCATAAGCATAATACCAAATACCAAAAGTTGAATCAGAAACGGCGTGTAAATCCTCGGCTGCTAAAACTCTACCCAATCCGTCATAAATAAAATTTCTAACATTACCTAAAGCATCGGTAATTTTTGTTAATTTTTTTAAATTATTCCATTGATAATAAGTTGAATAAACTGATGATCCGTTATGCTCATCAACTTGAACTAAATTACCATAAGCATCTTTATACAAATTTTTAACCTTACCCTTAGCGTCGGTCACGGTTGTTGTCCAATCATCATAATTATTGGTTGTTGTCCCCACAACGCTTTGAGCGCTTATAACCCGCTTCATAGCGTCATAATTATAAATAGTATAAAGCGCTAGGGTCGTTGTCGCTACTGTGCGCGCACTACCACTAGAAAAATAAGGCAGCGATTCTTTTAGCAATAAATCATTTTGAGTATAAATAAAATCTCTAACATTAAATTCTCCAGTATTTTCAGCTTCGCGGCGTTCTTGAACCTTTCTGCCTAAACCATCAAAATACGTATAGCTATCTATTATATTATTAACGTCAAGGTAATTACTTTGTTTAACTCGATTAGCATTAGAAATATCCGTATATTCATAAGTTGATTTAACAACTGATGAATTAAGAGCATTTGGATCCGGTTGCATCTCTGTTACTGGTCTATCTAAACCATCATAATAAGTACTAAACATTTTCCCATTAACATCAACTGACGAAGTGACCTTACCTGAAGAATAATCATAACTAAAACTATTAGTTTGGTTAGCTGGATTAGTAACCGTTACTGGGTAAAGATTATATGTATCATAAGTATAGTTTGTTTCTCTGCCTAACGGATCAGTTTCTATTGTCACCAAACCGTAACTATTATAATCTTTTTGAATACTAATATAATAAAAACCACCTCTAGCCTCTTCTTGTTTAGTTTGGTTGCCAATGCTAACTTGCCCTAATGGTAAGTTGTCATAATAATAACGAGATTCTTTAATTTTTGTATCGTTTTGATCATTAGTAATTTCTGTAGCTGGCAAACCAATTACATTATTTGAAGAGCCAGTCGCATAGCTTATCTCGTTTGTAAATTTATCAGTCCCTAGATCAGTGAAATCACCATTGTCGGCAGCGCTAACTTCTCCCCACTGAGTAACATTTATTTTATTACCAGTTGTATTATTATAATCATAAGTTTCAGCACTATCTTTATGGCTTGTATTGCCATCATAAACAGCCTGAACAGTTCTAATAAGCTTTACAAAATTCCTATTATTACCAAGATCTGTTTTATCCCACTTACTAATCATCTTAGAAAAAAGATTACCATTAAGATTATAAACTTCTTGACGATACATTTTACCTATTTTAGAAACATGATCTTGATATTCTCCTTGACTAGAATTTGAAGTATTACCTTGATGATAGAAGCTCACGGTTTTTGTTAAACTATCTGTTTTAGTAATTTTACTAAAACCAGCAAATTTTATATCACGAGCATTATTATAATAAATCTGTCCACCTTCATAACTATAATTAGTAGTTGAGATTTGCCCAGCGCCATCATTCTGGCTAATACTACTAACTGTCTCAATGGCTTGTGGCAAATTTGGATTCAGTACGTTCCCAGAACCATCACGATATTCAGCCGCTCCTTTATAAGTAATATTCATAGAACCGCCTGTCCCATAATCAATCTCATAAAGAAGATCGGAAATTTTATTATTATTTGTATAAACTTCTTTTACTGGGTTGGAACCATCTCTGCTACGCACAAAATCAATCATCCCATCACCATTAATATCTGTTGGTTGAGTCCCTGTGCTACCATCAGCTACATCAATAAAATCTACGGGTAATGAATAATTTGTATTTAATGCCCAACCAGTGCCGTCGCCTTTGTTAATATATATTTCTCTGACACCACCACGAGCATAAACTAAATCAACCAAACCATCACTATTAATATCAAATAATTGCACGCCCGTACTACCACCAGCAAAGTTAGCAATAAATTTAGGAATAATATAATTATTGTCTAATGTCCAACCAGTACCGTCTCCTTTGTTAATATAAACTTCTTTAACAAAAGCTCCGTAAGGATCAGTCTGTTGGCTATGAACAATGTCAGTTAAACCGTCACCATTAACATCAACAAAACGAACTCCGGTATCATGGTCAGCAGCATCAACTGATACTACTGGTAAATTATAATTAGCATTAACATCATCACCCCAACCAGTGCCGTCGCCCTTGTTAAGAAAAATCTTCTTAATCTCCGGCTGTTGATTTGGCGGTTTATGCCCCTGTACGATATCTGGCAAGCCATCGCCATTAACATCAACAAATTCTGCACCAGTACTTCCACCGCCAGAATTTGCAAAAGTAATTGGCAAAACAAAGTTTGGATTTTCAGTCCAACCAGTACCATTACCATTATTTAAATAAACCTTTTTAACGTCCACGTACCAATAACCTCCGTAAACAACATCGGATAAGCCATCGTTGTTAACATCAATCATGATAGCGCCCGTACCACCACCAGAAGCATTACCGAATTCGACTGGTAAATTATAATTAGCATTTACATCATTGCCCCAACCGGTTCCATCACCTTTGTTAAGAAATACTTCATGCAGTGGGTTGGTAGCTGGAAATCTTTGGCCATGAACTATATCTGGTAAACCATCATTGTTAATATCACTAATAACAGCACCATTGTTTCCGCCCGCCCAAGTCGCAAAATAGGCTGGCACATTAAAGCCATTATTTAATGACCAGTTAGCGTCTTTTGTTTGATATTTAAAAACGTCAGCTGGTAAAGTTGTTACCATACCATTATCATCACGGCCTGAAGTTGTAATAGAATGTAATATTGAAGCAACTACATTATCAGCGGTTTGATAATTTAAAACATATTTTTTCACCCAGGACCCATTTACTAATATAGTAACCTCATTAATTCTATAATTAGTCTTAACCAAAAAACCTGTTTTATAAAAAGTAGTAATATCAGATCTTGTTTCTCTAAGAAAATCTATTTCAAAGATACCATCAGTTAAACCGTTACCAGTGTAGAAAATTTTACTAGGATAAATCTGGCCATTATTTTTGTAATATTCATAGCGAATATAGTTATCGTTTGTATCATGCACTTCTTCTAACATCCATTTATAAATGTGGTTAGTATTATTAGGATCATCTTGTCGAGCTTGGGCTGTAGCACCAAAAGTATAAGTTGTGCCAGATTTATCTTTCATTACCCACGTTGAATTAGATAAGTTATAAACAGCAAAATCTCCGCCATCTACCTTGGCACCATAATTATTATTACCAACTGATACTAATTCATCACTTAAAGACGAAGAATAATTTGGAGAACTATACATTGTTTCGATTCCATTTTTATTTAACAACTGAATTGAAGGAATATTTAGTGACCAAGCTTGACCAACAAAAGAAGAAAAGTCTTTAGTTTGACTATTATAAGATAACTGTAAATCAGGTTGAACATTATTACGACCCGCTGGAATAGTTAAAGGGTAATTATAAAGTAAAGCACCCATTGCTTCATCAGGTGAAACAGGTTTATTGATATTAAGGTTTTGTGGAGTCTGTTTAACGTTGGGGTCAACTTGAGGAGCTTGTGTTTGATCGTTCTGCGTATTATCAGACGGTGGTTGAGTGTTGGCTTCACTATCATCTTGCGGTATAGGATCATTAGTTGTTTGATCTTGCGGAGGGATTGTGTTAATTTCATCTGCTAAAACAAACCTTAGAGGAGCCACTAAAAACAAAAAAACCAACAGACCGGCTGTTAGCTTAGATAAAAATACTAAAAAATTAGCTCGCTTGAACTTAGCCTGAAACAAGAAAAACATATAATTAAAATTAATAATAAATTTTTTCTTCAGACAAACCGCCTCATTACCTCGGTATTAGCCAGCCCCCTCCAAACTAGCACAATACTAAGGTAATGAAGGGGTTTGTAATAAAGGCCTAATTAAACACCTTTATTTTATGCCTTAGTATAGTAGCTGTCAATACAAGTAACAATTTTATATATTAATATATTTATTTTTATTTAATATTAGTATTTTTTATACTATATTTTATAGATATTTTTTCTATTTTTTACACTTTATTTTCTACTACACAACATAGATATCCACAGTTACAACAAATCCTATATTACCAATCAGAGTAATATAGGATTTTAGAAGATCCGCTTAAAAAAATCAAGCTACTTCAACGCCGCCTCAATCCCCTGCTTTATATCATCATAATTAGGAGATTTGATGACCTTATCATTTACAAAAAATGTTGGCGTGGCATTAACGCCTGAAGCTATGCCGTCATTATAGTCTTTAGCAATTACGGCGCTATACGCGTTACTAGAAACATCATTAGTAAACTGATCAACATTTAAGCCAAGCTCTTTAGCATAATTTTTAAAAATCTCCATTATCTGTGCTTCGGTTAAATTTTTTGTTAAATCACCCCAATCGCTTTGGCGCGCATAAAGTAAGTCATGCATTTCCCAAAACCTACCTTGTTTACCAGCCGCTTCGGCTGCCTCAGCGCCAATTTTAGCTGATGGGTGACCGTCTAAAGGAAAATGGCGAAAGGCTAATTTAACTTTACCAGAATATTCAGTCATTATTTTATCAACTGTTGTCTGCGCAATGCGACAAGCCGGACATTGAAAATCAGAAAATTCTGTTAACGTAACTTTCGCTTGTTGACTACCTCTAACATAAGCATCGGCGCGCTCTACTAAAGGCACAATGGTTTTTGGACTAGTACCACCAAAACGGAATAATAAATAGCCCAATATGATTGCACCTAAAGCAATGCCACCTAGTATTTTATATTCTTTCGGAATTATCATAAATTAATATTTTTTACGACTAATAAAGTACATGGCGACCAAGGTAGTAAAAGCTAAGAAAGCTAAAAATGGAATATTTATAAAACCATACATTGACCAGGTCACCTTAGCGCAAGACACGCCAGCTGAACAAACAAAGCTAGCCTCGGGAATAACACCATAGACTAAAAGTGTATTATAGATAGAAACTAACCAACCTAAAAATATAAGCGGTGCGGCGTAAAGCCAAGCATCAGCGCGGCGCTTAACAATGCCGATCGCAAAAATAAATACCATTGGGTAAAGGGCTATTCTCTGATACCAACAAAGCGAACAGGGCACCAGGCCCATGATTTCACTAAAATAAAGACTGCCGATAGATCCAACTAGGGCAATACTCAAGGCAAAGTACATTAAATTCTCACGGATTTTATTCATCATATGCTTAATTATTATAGCTTATCTAAGTATATCGTATTTTCTAGAAAATAAAAATCGGGTTGTTTGCTTTCACAAACCACCCGATCAACTTACACAATGAACATTGCGGCGCTTAACTTCTATAGCAGAGAGATTAGTAAAGGGTAGCAGCAGTGCACCACCTTAAACAATACACTCAACTAGTCTGTATTTAAACAAACCGCGTTTATCTCGAAACGCACAGGCACGGTTAACTCAGAATTGTCACCTCCCAAATAAACCATTTTCGACCTATTGGCATAATAACAGCCATAACCCAGCCTTATCCCTAAGGGCAAATGAAGTTTAATTGCCATGGCTAATGTTTAAACTAAAAGCATTTCCATTTTTAACAACATTATTGTGCAAGAGCAATTCTTTACCGGTTAAAGAACTATTTTGAGACTCCAGCTTAACAGATAAGCAAAATTTGTCAAATTGAAAATTAAAAAATTCGGGCCGTTAAAAAACAAACAACCCGAATAACCAAGACATACTTAGAGGCGGCTTCTTATGCATCATTCAAATAATAAGTTAATTATCTCCAGCTTAGCGGACAACAAAAAACTTATAACAGCGTGCTACCCAATATGTCGTTATAACCCCTTTTTAGGGAAAGGCTAACGTAAAAAAGAGCTACCTTGATCAATATAAATCTTAGGTAAATGAGCAGCCCTTGTCAAACTTGAAAATAACACGCTTTCACCCTATACTTTAGGCATATGAATTTCTGGAATAAGCTGCCAAAACCATTTTTTGTCCTAGCGCCTATGGCTGATGTCACAGATGCGGCCTTTCGTCGTCTAATCGCTAAATATGGCAAACCTGACGTTATTTACACCGAATTTGTGTCAGCTAATGGGTTGTGTTCGGCTGGACAAGATAATCTCTTAATTGATTTAAAGCACTCTAAAACTGAACGTCCAATTGTGGCACAAATTTTTACAGCTGATCCTAAAAAAATGTTTGAGGCCGCTAAACTAATTCAAAAAATGGGGTTTGATGGCCTTGATATAAATATGGGTTGCCCTGTTAAAGTTGTTGTTAAACAAGGCGCCGGTGCTGCCTTGATGAAACAACCTAGTTTGGCTCAAGAATTAATTAGAGCGGCAAAAAAGGGCGCACCCAAACTTCCAATTTCAGTTAAAACAAGATTGGGTGATACCAAAAATGATTTAGTAAACTGGTTACCAATTTTATTAGAAGAAAAACCAGCGGCCATAATTATTCATTGTCGCACTAGAAAAGAAATGTCAAAAGCGCCTGCTAACTGGAAAGCTATTAAACAAGCAGTTGATATTGCTAAAGGTACTGGCGTTTTAATTATTGGTAATGGTGATGTCAAAGATTTAGAAGATGCACAAAATAAGGCTGATTTAACCGGCTGCGATGGCATAATGATTGGTCGCGCCGTGTTTGGTAATCCCTGGCTATTTAGCACTAAAACTGATTTGAAAAAAATTAGTGTGAAAAAAAGATTAAAAGTCATGTTAGAACATACTAAATTATTTGATAAACTCTTAGGTCAAGACAAACCTTTCCATATTATGCGCAAACATTATAAAGCTTACGCCAGCGGATTTGACGGTTCTAAAGATTTAAGAATAAAATTAATGCAGACTGAAAATACGAAAGATGTAGAAAAGATAGTTAAAAACTACAAAGCTAAAAATTAAAAATTTTATTATATGTCTTCAATCTTCACTAAAATAATAAACAAAGAGCTCCCCTCTCACACTGTGTGGGAAAATGATAAATACATTGCCTTCCTTAGTATTAAACCAGTTAACCCAGGTCATCTTTTACTGGTTCCAAAAAAAGAAATTGGTTATATCTTTGACATGAATGATGAGGAGTATAAAGAAATTTTTATGTTAGCTAAATGGTTAGCTTTACCGCTTCAAAAAGCCACCGCTGCTAAAAAAATCGGCTTATCAGTCGAAGGTTTTGAAATAGAACATGTTCATATACACCTTATTCCTATAAACAATTCAGGCGAAATGGATCCGCATAGAGTTAGAGAAGCGACCGACGATGAATTAAGTGCAGTGGCAGAAAAAATTAAAGAGGAAATAAAAAAACTGAGTTAATCTCAGTTTTTTATTATTAATAATTTTACTTACTTTTTCTCGGCTAAATAGACTAAAGTATCATAACCATGCGTCACAAAATTATTTTTATCTACACCTAACTCAATTAACAAATTATTCAATTGGGCCTGAACAGTATCCACATCCTCGCCTTCAGCAATCTTTTCAATTTCAATAAATGAGCCCAAACCTTCAACCTCATCTAAACATATTTCATAACCATTGTAGTCTGTTCTTAAACGAACTTTATTTATTTTAACCACTTCATGATAACCCATCAATAATAAAGCTGCTCTCATTTCCTCTACACTATTAATTTCTACTTCTCTCTCGAAACAAGCTAGCTCATTGTCTAATGATTGTTTAACAGTAAATAATATTTTGTCATTACTTTTCCTAATCCGTAAAATATTTTCTCCAGGTAAAAGTTTGTCATAAGGTTCATTATAATTTACAAATGTAACATCATTTTGAATTAATGGTTCTGAAAAAATACAGCCCAAAGCAATAAGCTTCTGCTTTAAAATTTCTAAATCATTAACTTTAGCTTTAACTTCAATTTCTTGACGCATATATTTATATTAATATTCTTTTAACTCCCCTCTCCGTTGAAAATGGAGAGGGGCCGGGGGACGAGGTCTTAAAGAACTTTGTCTATCACCCCTGAACCCAACAACTCAGTCCCCTTGTAAAACACGGCTAACTGTCCCGGAGTTATAGCGCGCTGGGCTTTAATAAAATCTAAACTAAACTTATCTTTGTTAATAATTTTAACTTTCGCTAACTCAGCTGGATGACGATAACGAATGGCGACTTCTAATTTATCTGCAATAATAATATCAGGTCTGGTCCAAGTTAATTCATTAATCATACATTCTTTACGCCATAACAATGGATCATTCGGATTATTGCTAACCAAAATTGAATTTTTCTTTTCATCTTTAGAAATAACATAATATGGTCCATTACCACCAATCTCTAAACCACCTCTTTGGCCAATCGTATATAATGGTAAACCATCATGCTTACCTAACAACTTACCTGACTCATCAAAAACTTTACCGGGTTTCATTTTTACATTTCTGCGCAATAAATCTTTAACATCAATTTCACCAATAAAACAAATACCTTGAGAATCTGGTTTGTCAAAAGTTAATAAACCATACTGCTTAGCCAATTTTCTAATCGCTGGCTTAAGATAATCACCAATCGGAAATAGCACGTGCTTTAATTGATCCTGACCTAGTGTGCACAAAAAATAACTCTGATCTTTATTGGGATCTTTGCCGCGATGAAGTTCATAGTGTTTATTTTTTTCAACGATACGAGCATAGTGTCCGGTCGCAACGTAATCGGCGCCGAAACTTAAGGCTTTGTCTAAAAATAATTTAAATTTAATTTCACGATTACACATCACGTCAGGATTAGGAGTTCTGCCGGCCTGGTATTCTTTGAAAAAATAACCAATCACTTCCCTCTTATATTCTTCTTCAAAATTCCAAACATAAAATCTAATGCCTAAAAGCTGGGCGACGCGGCGTGCATCCTCTAAGTCTTCAGTCCACGAGCAAGAAAAATCACCCACGTCCTCGCTCCAGTTACGCATGAAAACACCAATGACTTCATAGCCCTGTTTAACCAATAGAGCCGCAGCCACGGATGAATCAACGCCACCTGACAAACCAACGATGACGCGCTTTTTGCCGGCCGAAGCCTTGGCGAAGGCTGGTTTCTTCTTGTTTAATTTAACTATTTTTTCTTTCATATTTTCTATACCATAACACAAAAAACTTAATTTTACCATCCATTATAAAAGTGCTATAATCATGCTACTTAATTATTAAGTCAACTATATGACAAAACATAATTTACCAGAGCTAGGCTATGCCTATAACTCTCTTGAACCGTTCATTGATGCTCGTACTATGGAAATACACCATACTAAGCATCACCAAGCTTACACTGATAAGTTTAACGCGGCGCTAGAAAAACACGAAGAACTTTTTGACAAATCAACTGAAGATTTATTAAAAGATCTTACTGCCGTACCTGAAGATATTAGAGCCGCTGTGCGTAATAATGGCGGCGGTTACCTAAACCATTCTTTCTTCTGGCAAATATTAAAAATAAACAATGGCGCCTTACCACAAGGTAAACTAGCCGAAGCCATAAATCAAAGTTTTGGTTCGTTTGAGGCCTTTAAAGAACAATTCTCAGCTAGTGCTTTAAATCATTTTGGCTCTGGTTGGGCTTGGCTAGTAGCTGATAAAGACAATAAATTAAGCATTATTAGTTTACCTAACCAAGACAGCCCATTGAGTCAAGGCTTAAAACCCTTACTTAATATTGATGTTTGGGAGCATGCTTATTATCTTAATTATCAAAATAAACGAGCTGATTATATTGCTGCTTTTTGGAATATTATTAACTGGGATCAGGTCGCAAAAAACCTAGAAAACAATTTGACAAGCTAAATAAAATCATGTACGTTTACTAACGTTTGTAAGTGTCTCGTTCACGTTCAAGCGTTCTATCGCGTTCCCATTAGGCCATCAGCCTATCTTCTGGAATAAACATGACGAAGGTCGCCTTACATACTTTATTCTTAAGAATAGTTTAAAGCTATGGCTAAGAAATTATTTGTCGGCGGAGTTCCTTTCTCTTGTACAAATGAAGCTCTAAAAGCTCATTTTGAACAAGCTGGTACCGTTGAGTCTGCTTCCATTATTATGGATCGGGCCACTGGTCGCTCAAAGGGATTTGGTTTCGTCGAGATGGCTACTGAAGAGGAAGCCCAAAAGGCTATCTCAATGTTGAATGGATCTGACCTTGATGGTCGTTCTATCAATGTTTCAGAAGCTCGTCCAATGGCTGAAAGGCCACAACGCGAATCTCGCGACCGTCGCTGGTAAGCGATGGGAAAACCGCCGCTGGTAAGTTTACCAAGGCAATTAAAAACCCCGCGCCAATTTGGTGCGGGGTTTTTGTTTCATAAAATACAAAACCTCAACTAGCTTTCTTCACTTGGTGTGAATAGACTAATTGAGGCTTGACCCTTTGTTATTTAAAACTTGTCTTATTTGAATGATGGGTGATAATTCGATACAAAGGCGAACTTACCGTTACGTAAAACGTCGAAAGTGACGCTTGACGTTTTGTCATTCTTTTTTATCAAGTTTATCTGATCCTCAGTTATTTCAACGAATTTGTCGTTGCCTGTAAATGAGTGAGACCTTTTGTTATCCTTATATTCATTCGTATATAACATCACCGAATTTACACCGAAAACTCTGTAAGCATATTTTCCATCTTTCAGAATGGTTTCTACTTTAACAGATGCTTGAACTCCGGTGTTGCAATATTCTTCAGTCCTAAGACTAGATACTACTGCATCAGTGCTCTTTTCCGGGATACCTTCGCCGTTACCAACACTGTTAAGGTTTGATGCGACAGTATTTTTATCCTGGCTAAAAGAAGCGGTGGTTAATACGAGTGTTAAGACTAATACAAATAATGTTGTAAATTTCATTTTTTTCTCCGTGAATTTTAGTTTTATGATAAATGATCTAGTTATCTTTGTTTAAAAGCTGAATAGGTCATTTATCATAAAGCCATCTGGAGTTGTAAAGTACTTTCACTATGACTATAGTATAGCATGTATCTATAATATTGTCAAGAGCTACAACGTATAATTGCTATATTTAGGCTAATATTAAACAATATATTAAAATATCTTACATTATTTTTGTCAATAAAAATAACTGTTATTCTTCTCTTTCAGGTCACAATCAAACTGTAAAATACCCCATAAAACGGAAGACAGGTAACTTATATATTTAAGTTACCTGCTTATTATTGGATTTTTTTGTTGTTTTTTATTATTTTGCTGCTATGAGCGGTATTTCTGAAGAAATGATTTCATTTCCAGCAGCGTCATAAAGTACAACTGACTGATTTATTACTCTCATTGAGATAGTTCTGCTTTCGTCCAGGGTAACCTTCTTTATTACTACCGGAGGAATTGTAGAACCGTCAATGACTTTCACGGAGTATACGTTATCTGTGAATTTCACCTCTTTTACATCATATCCTGTTACTTTTGCATATTTTACATAATCAACAGCAGATGGGACGACGATTGACTGACTGTTATCTTTTGAAAAGATATAAGTGCAACCAACGGCTACAAAACTGATTGTTACTGCAAGAGCTATTAAGTAAGTTACGAATGTTGATTTTTTCATTTATTTTTCCTTTATATTTTGTAAATTTACGGAGAAAGATCTATATATCTTATTAAGCTGTATATAAGTCTTTCCCCATAAATCTTTTAAAGGAAATGTAAGGTGCTTTCACTATGACTATAGTATAGCACGTATATATAATCTTGTCAAGAGGTATAAGTCATGAATGCTATATTTAGGCTAATATTAAATAAAATATAAAACAATTTTAAGCTATTTTTGTCAATAAAAAAGAGATGAAATTAATAAATAAGTTCATCTCTCTACTTCGGCCTTACAACCTCCTTATTAGGAAACTTATAAAAACAAAATAGTAATGTTATCCATGACGCAAGAAAAAGGCTGTTATTAATCTTTAAAGGCCATAAATCGAACAAGAAAGAATAAATAAGCCAAAAAGAACTAGAAAAAACACCAAAGACTGCTGGCCCATAATGCATGGAACCCATTGATCTGTTCTTTATAACTTCATATATCTGATGCCCTAAAGCAGCTACTAAAACGAGTCCAAAAACAAAAAATAACTCATGCCGTGCCGGAATAAATCCAACAGCCAATATTGTTAAAGGAGAGAGACAAAGGCCAATAACTTTATCACGTAGAGATATCTTACCCGAAAGTAACATTTCTCTAGTAATTAATAAAGCCATAACACCCACGCAAAAACCATTTAACAATAATGATAGACTAGCTTTAAAGAAGCTATAAACTACAGCGGAAAAAGCGGCTGAGCAAAGATAAGAAAAAAATAAAAAAGAAACGGATTTAATTCCAGACTTAATTATTTTATTCCATTGCTTATTTAGGCTATAAATATTAATTAACGTTAAAATAAGAGTTATTAAAAAAACAATTGTTTCAACGTTATAGCCAAAAGATTCAATCTCTTTAAAATAAAAAAATAATCGCTCCAAATTTACCTCACTTTTAAAAGTACAAAAAAAATATTAAAAAATTGTTAGTTGATAGCTAACAATATAATAAAATAAACGTTTTGTCAAGCCTAACTAATATCTCAGACTTAAAATAATTGCTAAAGCCGCGGCGACGTTCAAGGACTCTAGTTTTTTATCATGCTCAATTTCTAAAGACTTACCATTAATTCCTAATTTAATCCCCTGACCTTCCGAGCCAGCCACTAATACAATCTCTTTAGGCAATTTCTTAATATTTTTTTCATTACAAACAATACTAGATTTTTTGTTGTTTTCTAAAAGAAAAACTTCTCGCCCCAAATCTTTAATAAAAGTTAAAGCGTCTGACCGTTCAACCTCTAACCAAGGCGTTTTGAAAAAAGCTCCAGCCGAAGAACGAATAACTTTTGGGTTAGCTGGATCAACTGACTCAACCAAAACTAAAGAAGCTTTAAAGCCGAGGGCTAATCTTAAAATCGTACCAATATTACCTGGATCTTGTATGCCATCTAAAACAACAATCGTTGGTCGACTTAAAATATCAGCTAATTCCCATCTTGGGATACGCGCTACGCCGGCTATGTTTTGCGGTGTTACCGTGCTAACTAATTGATCAAATTTTCTAGTATCCTTGGATGTAAAGGTATATTCTAGCCAATCGCCGACTTCAGCCAAATTCTTTTCTCCCTCAACTAAACAAAGACCGGTTTCAGCCCGTCCCTTAGTTGTTGCCAGCGAACGAATTAATTTTTCCTGACGCATCGTTAACATAAAGACTTTAAATATTAGAGTATTTCCTAACAGCCACTAAACTAGCAATAATATTTATAATTGCCGTACCAACTAATTCTAGAACAAAAAATTGCAAGAAATTAGCTTTAAAATAACCTATAATATTAAAATCATAATTCATGAAAAAAGTTTCTAAATAAGGCTGTAATAAAGTTAAAAAGAAATAGAAAATCACTGTGGTTAAAATTAAACCAACTAAACTATAAATTATACTAGAAATAATAAAAGGCGATCTAATAAACCAATCCGATCCACCGACTAAGCGCATAATACCAATTTCTGCCCGATGCGTATAAATCGCTACTCGAATCGTATTATATAAAACCAGCAAAGTAATAAAAATAAATAATAAACTAACAAAAAAACCAGCCTGGCTAACTTTATCAGTAATTGTATTAATCTTATCTAACATCAACTTATGGTCATCAAAATTGCGGCTTTCAATAATAGGATTAGATATTTTATTAAGATCAGCAATTAAACTATCATAATGACCGACATCTTGTGGCCTAATAATTAAACTAGGCGACAAAGGGTTAGTATCAAGCTCGCGTAAAGCTTCCAAAATATCAGGATTATTTTTTTGTTTAGTTTGAAAATCTTCTAAAGCTTGTTGTTTAGAAACATAAACCACTTCGCGAACGTTATCTAGACCACTAATAGTAGCGCGTAATGATAAAATATCACTTTCAGCTGCTTCCGGTTTTAAATATAAACTAACATCTATTCTATCGCGTACCGTGTCAATCGCCGCGCGACTAATTACCTGCACAACTAATAATAAATTAACGGAGAAGAGTGCTAGTATCAAAATTATTATGGTTACAACTGATAACCAAACATTTCGAAAAATATCTTTAACACTAAATTTTAGGGCGCGGTAAAAAGAAATAAACATATTAGATAACATATTTACCAACAGCTTGGTCAGAAATGACTCGGCCATCATGTAAAGTAATAACACGGCGCTTTAAACGATTAACAATATCCTTATTATGAGTGACCAACACAACCGTTGTACCAAACTCATTAATTTTACGTAATAAATCAATAATTTCTTGAGCATTAATTGAATCAAGGTTACCAGTTGGCTCATCAGCTAATAAAACCTTAGGTTGATAAACTAAAGCCCGAGCAATAGCAGCACGCTGTTGTTCTCCGCCTGATACTTCATTAGGATAACGATGCATTTTATTACCTAAACCAACGATCTTCATTACTTGCGGCACTAATGATTTTATTTTTTTAGTTGATTTACCAGCCACTTCTAAAGCAAAAGCTACGTTTTCAAATAAAGTTCTTTTAGGCAACAATTTAAAATCTTGGAAAATCACAGCTACTTGGCGTCTTAAATAAGGAATCTCTGATTTACCAATTTTAGTAATTTCCCAATCACCAATTTTTATTTTCCCTTCGGTTGGTTTTTCTTCACCAATCAAACAACGAACCAAGGTTGTTTTACCGGTACCTGATTGACCAACTAAAGAGATGAATTCTCCTGGTTTTATATCAAGCGAAACGCGATCAAGCGCCTTGATATTCGGAGCATAAATTTTTGAAACATTTTCTAAAGTAATCATTTTAGTTGATATACTTACTAGCAAAAGTTAAAAGTGTTTTAGTGTCATCGACACTGGCCTGACGACTAGGCGCGCCAAATAAAACTAAAATAATATTTTTCTTTTTATCAGTTGGCCATTTAGTGACCAAACAATAACCTGCTTCAGTAAGATAACCAGTTTTCGATCCCAAAAGACCGGAACCACTCTCGCGCGCTAATAAATTAGTATTTTTGAAACTATATCTTATCTTACTATTAATAGTTGTTAAGGCATAAGACACTTGGGTGGTAGCAGAACTAATAAGCGGATCAAGAAAAGCCTCTCTTGCTATTATAACATAATCACGCGCTGTCGTAACATTTTTTGGCGACAAACCAGTCGGCTCTATAAATTTAGTTTTAGTTGTCCCCCATTCTTTGACTCGTTTATTCATTTGAGCAATAAAAGTTTCTCGTTTCAAGCCAGAAACTCTAACTAAAGTTTCCACAGTATTATTGGTTGAGCCAATTAATGATGAATAAACCATGTCTTTAATAGTAACTTTATCACCATCTTTTAATTTTAAACGAGCTGATGCATTAGCCGGAACATATAGGTTATTTAGCTGTTCATCTTTAACTGAATAAGTAATTACTTTTTTCAAATCTGGTTTAGTTTCTAAAAATACCTTAACCGCCACCAGTTTAGTTAAACTAGCCATGGGGATAACTGTGTTTTCTTCTTTACCCCAAATAACTTTTTTATCAGCGCTATTAAAAGCTACGGCGGTTCTAGCTGATACGGTAACTTTATTATCTTTTGGCTGAACTGGCGCTGGTGTTACTGATTTAACGTCGTTAGATAATTTTTCTACAGCAACATTAATCGTTCCTTGGCCCAATGATGCTAAACGAGCAAAGGCAACGGCATCAAGATCAACTGCTCGCTCAGGGTGCTTGGTCCTGACTGGACCATAATCATTAACCACCACATCAACTGATTTTTTATTAGCTAGATTTATAATTCTTAACTTTGTTCCCTTAGGAAAATCTGGCGAAGCAGCAAACAAACCATTCTTATATCGATACCAACTGGCTTGACCTTTAATTAAGGTAGCTTGATTTTCAAAAACAGCTAAACGAATAGACGGTGCTTTCAAAGTAACACTAATAATTTTTTTATTAAAATTTTCCGTTGTTTCTAAGGGTTGCCAATTACCACTAATATTATCAAGCCAATAAACCTGCTTATAAAAATTTGAGTTAGAACTCTTCAGGCTTAAATAATAGACTCCTTGGCTATTAAAAGCTTCAGTCGGAATATCAATTTGATAGAGTGAATCAACCTGCGTTAAATTAGCGGGCAGAGTTACTGCCTCATTAGTTTTAGTTAATTTAATAAGAGCCGGTGCAGTTAACTGCCCAGCTGGTATGCCGAGTTCAACTTGATAGTCAAAAGCTAATAATGATAAATCATTATTTAAGCCAGATTGGCCAATACTGGCTTCAAAACTATAACTTGCCCCATTATAGTCTGGTAAGTCAGCCGCCTTAACAGCTGATAAACCAGAGCTTAAAAAACATATTAAAAGTGTGTATATTAAAATTCGTTTCATGGGCTAAAATAAAACATCAACCGAAGTTGACGAAGCTACTATAAGACAATATAATTATAGCACATTGAGAAAAAATTTTAAATTAAAGCTAAGATTAGTCAAATTATAAATTATAAATTTATCATTTGAAGTTAAAATTTGCGGGTATAGTATAATGGTAGTACGCGACCTTCCCAAGGTTGAGGCACGAGTCCGATTCCCGTTACCCGCTCCAGATCGTTAAAGCACCAAAAAAGCTGAAATCAACTCTTCAAAGAAACAATATTTATAGAATGCCAAAATTCATAACCGGAATTATTGCCGACTGCAAAGCCTTTTTTATTCTTCAAATAACTTATCCACTTTTTATTGTTAATAACGTTAAACACCTTAAGAGGAACTTTCATTTCTTCTAAATAATCAATTTTTATATTTTCTTTGTCTAAAACTTTACTAATGACTCTGCTGCAGAGACTAGAAATATTGGTCATCAGCACTCCTCTAGCATTTAGATATTTTTTTGAATTAATTAGCAGATCCACTAATAAAGAAATGCCTTCATAAGGGTTATCATCTATACTTTTAGGCCTTGGTATATACGGCGGATTGCAAATGATAAGATCAAATTTTTTATTTTTTAAATAACCAAGACCGTCGCCGCAATAAAACTTAGCTCTTTTATCTTTGATTTGTTCCTTGGCACATTGAATAGCCTCTTTGTTTATATCTATAACATGAACCTCTTTTAAGCCTTTATTCTTTTCTAAAATATATTTAGAAAGAAATCCAGAACCAGTACCTATTTCTAGAACTGTCTTAATATTTTTAAAATCGATTTTGTTTAAATTTTTTGCAAATAATAAAGTATCGATTGAAGGTCCCCAAACACTTGGATATTTTTTTTGCTCAAACCTAAAAGCTATACCAGCATATTCAGTAATTTTAATTGCTTGAGAGTATAAAGCGTGCACTGTGTCTCGCAAGGTTGGATATAGTTTATTAATCTCATATACATCAGTGACAAGAACAGGATTTTTGATTGAAACCACAAATTTAGAAACATTTTCATCATACGAATATACTCTTTTCCCATCTACTATATCTTGTGCTAAGATTGTAGCCAGTTCTTTCCCGTTGGCATAGATATCGAGCTTATCTAAATTATTTGAGAATTTTAAAATCATAGTTTTGATTATGATAAATATGTATATGACACAATTATAGCACGACAGTTATAAAACCTTAAAACGTTGACTAATTGACTCAACCTTGTTATTTTCAAATTATCGTTTTTGCCGACCTAGCTCAATTGGTAGAGCAATGGTATCGTAAACCATAGGTTATGGGTTCAATTCCCGTGGTCGGCTCCAAAACTAAAAATAAAATAATAAAAAATAAAATAATACGGAGGAGCAAAATGGAACATTTAAAATTAATTGGTTCGGCGGCTTATTTAAAATTAATTATTGATCCAAAAACTAAAGAACATTTAGTAGGAATAGTAATTTTAGCCGGAGGATATTCTGGTGAACTATTTTACAACCAAGATGATGGCTTAGATATTATTGATGATTATTTATTAGACAACGAAATCAGTAAAGAAGAGCATGAGTATCTAAGTAGTCAAATATTAGACTCGGGATTAACTGAAGAACCAATCGAGGAGGTTGATAAGGGACTTAGCTATGTTAGAAGCCATATTGATAGCTTGAAAAAACATTGCACCAGGGAATATATAATAACAAGCACTAAAGAAAACTTCCCAACTTACCCGCCAGAAATAATTGACTATTTATTTGAAGAAAGTATTATTCAAGAAAACAACAGCCAACAAGCTGTTAATTAACAATTTAAAAATAATTTTAAATAAAGACCATCTACGGATGGTTTTTAATTTATGTTTCTTAGACTAGCAGTAACTATTTAGCAAAAAAATAATCTAACCACTTAGAAAAATTACCTAATAACTTAGGCGAACCTTCTGGTTTTGGAGCTTCTGGCAAATCAAAAATTGATTCAACAGGTGAAGTCGGAGCAGCTGCGCCATCACGACTTTCAATCACTGCGACTTCTTCACCTGGTTTTTTATAATTTAATTTTGTCCTAGCTTCTTTTTCCACAAACTGATCTGACTGCATATAATCAAGTACTTGTTTTAAACTGCTAGTCTTATGTTCTAGCTCAGCTACTTGTTGCTCCATGGCTTTTACTTCATTATCAATTGATCTTTTCTGACGCCAATTTTTAGTCAAAGGTATGGCAAATAAAACTAATAAAAAAATTAATACTAGTGTTAATAAAAATTGACGACTAAAAATAGTTCTAAAAAAAGACATAAATAAATATCACTAACTTCGCAATAAGATTTTTCTCTTTCTAGCCCTATTAAGCGCCTGTTCTAAGCATTGGCGTAAAAAACAGTAGGATTTTGTCATGAAACAAATCATGAAAAAGAATTTAAAGTCGACGAAGCCAGAAAAAACCAACTAGCCAACCTCAAATTCATTTAATCCTTAGCGCTTACTAATAATGGAACACCATTATTAGAAAAAGCTTGCCAACGTTAGATAGTTTGATCCAAAACTTACAACAGGATTAATAAGGCTAGAAAAAGAAAAAGAGCCTACGAATAACTATAGTATAGCAAAATATTGGCCTAAATAAAAACCGCCCCGAAAGGCGGTTTTTTGTTTTCCCATGTGAGCATCAGATCAAAAACACTCACCTTGTTATTATATCATAAATAAAAAGCTCAACCAACTACTGCTTAATCCCCTCCATATTGGCATCATATAAAACCTGCTCTTGAAAAAGTTTATAATTTAAAATTTCTTCAGCTTTAAACCAAATAGGAAACTCTTTTTCAAATTCTTCTACTGTGCCTGAAGCGTGAATTAGATTACGAACACTACGACCATCAAGGTCAGCAATAGCATAAGAATCTAAAGTAAAATCACCACGAATTGTACCAACATCTGAAGTTAATGGCTCAGTGCCACCAGTTATCTTACGAACAAGTTGAACAGCTTGATTCCCTTGCCATACCATAGCCACTACTGGACCAGAGCTTAAATAATTAGCATTAGATTTCATCACTGCCAAACCATTGTCACGATTAGTTGCATAAGGAGAAACTAAACCTTTCTTTTCATAAGCGGCACGGGCTTTGGCACCAACAGCTTCTAACCAAGCATCGCCGCCGACTTTATAATAATGATCAGTCGCCATCTCTTCAGTTGGGATAACTATCTTCAAGCCAACTAACTTAAGACCAATACGTTCATAACGACTTATGATTTCACCAATCAAAGTACGTTGCACGCCATCTGGTTTAATAATTACTAAAGTTTTTTCATGTTTAGGATGAAAATCGGTCATATATAAAATATTATTATTAATACCAAGATTATAGCGGGCAATCAGCAATTAGGCAAGTATCATTACTCTTAAGCCACTGGCCATTAGTTTTAAGATGAATTGTACCAACATCTTTAGTCAGATATTCTTTAATATTTAATCTAGCTAATCTTTTTAAAATACGCGGCGAAGGATGACCATAATCATTCTCTGAAGCAACTGAGATAAGAGCAATGGTTGGTTTAACTACTTTTAAAAAATCCTCGCCTGAGCTAGTTTCTGCTCCATGATGTGCTACTTTTAAAACTTCGGCGTTCAACATGTTTTTAGAACTAAATAATAACTCCTGCTCAACTAGCGTTTCCGCATCACCCATTAGTAAAAAATCAATTTTATTATAAGATAATTTTAGAACAATAGAAGAATTATTAGAATTATCATATTTTTTATTTTTAATATTTTCCCGAGGATAAAGTGAGGCAATGTTTAAACCATCAATCATAAAATTATCTAAACCATTATATATAAAAATTTTTACATTACTAGTTTGGGCAACTTTAATAAATTCTTCATAAGCCGGATCAAAACACTCAATACCAGTCAAAATAAGATTGTTAACTTGATAACGTTTAAAAACTTCAATCAAGCCACGAAAATGGTCATCGTGCGGATGAGTCAAGACTACTAAATCAATACGCCTTTGCCAAAAAGGCAATTCTTCACTCAAGCGACGAATAATTTTATTATCCGGTCCACCATCTACTAAAATAGTTTGGCCCCGAGGCGTTACAATTAGCTCGGCATCACCCTGACCAACATCAAGCGCACTAAACTTAAGATAATCTATCGGCTGATATAAAAACCAAAACGCCACTAAAGCAACCACAATAATAAATATTGCAATCGCTATTAAACGACGTTTTTTCCCCTCCTTGAACATATTTTATTTAAGCAGCCGGTTTGGTCAAAATATCAGCTAAAGCAGCTTTCTCTTGCACACCAACAAAACGTTCGGCTGGCTCACCATTACGGAAAATAATTATAGTTGGAATACTCATAATGCCATATTGACGAGCAATTTCCATTTCTTCATCAGTATTGATTTTACCAACTCCGGCTTTGCCTTCCATATCTTTGGCTAAATCTTCAACAATCGGACCTTGAGCTTGGCATGGTCCACACCAAGGAGCAAAAAAATCAACTAACACTGGGTTGGTTTTAGATGCTTCAATAACCTCGGCTGCAAAAGTATCTTTAGTAAAATGTTTTATCATAAGTTTAGTTTTATAATTTTTAGCGTTATAGGATTATATCACAGTAAAACGACTATGCCAAGAACCTCTTACTTCGCACTTTTCTGTGATAAGTAATAGCAAAACGGTGGGCTTCGTCGCGCACTCTTTTAATCAAATGTAAGGCCGGCGACGCCAAAGGTAGCTGTAGTGGTTTAGCTTCACCTGGAAAAAAAATCTTATCCGGTGCTCCAGCGCTTCTTAAGCCTTCGCCTTTAGTAATCCCAATATAAGTTATGTTTAGTTTAGCTTTTTTCAATATTTTACCAATCGCATTAAGTTGTTGTTTGCCACCGTCAACAATTATTAGATCAGGCATTGGCCAATCATTATTAAGTCGTCGCTCCATAACTTCACTAAGCATCTGAACATCACCCTTTTTACGATCGAGCGAATATTTACCAGTAATTTTAAATTTACGATATTCATTTTTATCAGCTTCACCATTATCAAATACTACCATTGAGCCAACTGCACCCTTACCAAAAGTATTGGAAATATCATAACCCTCAATTCTTTGTGGTATTTTTGGTAAATCTAAAACTTTAGCTAATTCTATAACATCAGAAGCATATTTTTCACCCAAACTTAAAACTCGAGTATTTTCCAAAACTTGTTTCATCTGTCCTAAACGATAACTAATAGTTGCAGCTTCAGTAATCTTGCCCAATTTTTCCAGTTTCTTTTTTTCTAATTCTAAATCTCTAACAACTTTATTTTTTTTATTTTCAAAAAATAAAATTAACGGTTTAATAACATTAGCTTTATAATCTTTTAAAGAAACTTTTTCTCCACATGGTCCAAGGCAGCGACCAATCTGATAATAAAAACAAGCTTTCTTTTGAATTTTTCTCATGGTGCAATATGGCCAAATCTTTCGTAAAGCTTTCAAAGTTTCTTTTAAGGCTCTAGAACTAACAAACGGACCGAAGTAGCGACCTGACTTACCAATTTTTCTAGTTAAAAACAAACCTGGAATTTCATCTTCTAAGGAAATATGAATATACAAAAATCTTTTATCATCGCGTAAATCAATATTATAAAAAGGTTGAAATTTTTTAATTAAATTGGCTTCTAACAACAAAGCTTCGATTTCACTCTCTACAGTAACCCACTTTATTTTAGTAATTTCTTTAACCATCTTAGCTTTGGCAGGTGTATGGGCCGTACCTTCGCGCCAATATGACAAAACACGGCTACGTAAATTAACTGCTTTACCAATATAAATTAGCTTGCCAGCTTTATTAAAATACTGATAACAGCCAGGTTTGTTCGGGATATTAAGTTTTTTTACTTGTTCTAGTTTCATGCTCTTCATTATAGCTTTTATATTAAAAAAGTCGACTTAGTGATAAGCCGACCCCTTTTAATTAAAAAAAATTTGAACTATTGAGTTAGGTACGATTTAATAAAAAATTTCTCTTCGACTAATAATGTTAGCAACTCAATCTGTTTATTTTTTGGCTGTTCGTCAACTAATTTAGCAAACTCATCTAAAAACTCTTGCTTAGTTTCATTATATTGTTGAGCTAAAATATCTCTTAAAAAATCTCTGGAAAATTTTGACCAGCGCTCTCGAACAGTAGTGTCTTCAGGGCTTTTTTTAGCCCCTACCCCCTCAAAAATTATTCTTTTGTAAATGATTGCAATTTTATCCAAGAATAGACATGATGGTAGTACAGAAAACGATGGTAGCAAAGAATTTTGCAAGACTGTTTTTAAATTTAGGTTCTTACCATTGCCTAAGTCAAAGGCCTCCCTTTCGCATGATCTATAAATCACCTCAGAAATAATTGTTTCTGGAAGAGCGAACAAGCTCCGGTAGTAATCTTTTAGACAGGTTGTTTCTAGTAAGGCAATATCTAAATTATAAAGTTCTTTTGCTAAATCTTTGTCTAGCTTTTTGAACTTCTCTGTTAGGCGGTAAAGACGAATCATAACATTACTAATGCCATCTAAACCATGTAGAGCATTAATAAACTCTCCCTTACAAATCAAGTAGCTATTATACTTATCTACATTTTTGAACTTTCTCTTATAATCAAAGGTTAAATAAATAAAATAAGCTGAGATTAAAATAAGAAGATAAGTTAATGGTTCAATAGACTTTAAAAATTCCATTTTACTCCTTTTTAGTTAGATTAAAAACCAAATATTACTAAATCTAGAAACACTTAGTATTTAACCTAACTATTATTTTTCAAGGATCATGCCCACATCTTAGGCATTACTGACTGGATTGTCAATAATATTGATATACTTGAAAATAAAATAATAATAAGATAGACTAATAACATATGAAAAATCACAGTTTTGCTATTAATTTCTTTAGCTTCCCCTTTAGACAGAGGGGCCTATGGTAACGTATATTTAGATAAGAAACCACTAGGCCCAACGAAATGGGTCTTTTATTTTATTTATCAATTTTAAAATTATGCCATCAATGTACGACGCACCGCACTTACAGCGCCATTACTACAAAACTGATATGAGCGAACAAGAAAGAATGTTCGCTGAGTTAGATAAAAAAACCGACGCTGAAAGCCAACGTTTAAAACGTTATATTGCTATGCCGGATTTAAGTAAACAAGCAGGTAGCCCAGTAAAAATAATTACTGAGCGAGTGCTTAATTTGCCTAGTTTAAAAAATTTAGACGTAATTGAAACACCAGAAGTAATTACACCGGAAGTTGTATTTGATTTATTTAACTTTCCTAAAGATCATCCAGCCCGAACAGCTTCTGATAGTTATTTTCTTGATGATAATCATGTTTTACGTCCCCACACTAGTTTAATGTGGAAATATTATTTAGATATTCCAGAAATTAAAGAGCGCTTAGAGAAGAATGGCTCAATTGGTGTTTTAAGTTTTGGTAAATGTTACCGTCGCGACGAAATCGATTGGCAACATTCTAATATTCTTCACCAAATTGATGGCTTCTTTGTTATTCGCAAAGATATTAAAATAATCGAGCAAGCTGATCTTGAAGCAATTTTACTTGAAGTCGCTCGTTCACTTTATGGAGCGGATGTTAAATACACTTTTGTCGTTGACCACTTCCCTTACACTGACCCAAGCCTAGAAATGAATATTGAACTGAACGGAGAATTAGTAGAAATTCTCGGCGCCGGTATCGCTCACCCCAATGTCATAAAAAATCTCGGCATTGATCCTGAAAAGTATAATGCCTGGGCTTTTGGCTTCGGTTCTGACCGTTTAGCCATGATTAAATTACAATTACCAGACATTCGCTTACTTTATTCAACCGACGAACGTGTGACTAAACAGCTAGCTGATATTGATCATGTTTTCCAGCCGGTTAGTAAGTATCCACCGATTGTTCGCGATATTTCTTTTGTAGTGGAAAATAAAAACTTTGACCTTAATGCTTATTATGAATTAGTGCGCGAAATTGCTGGTAGCGACATGGTTGAAGAAGTAAAGTTACTTGATGAATATGAAAATGAAGCTAAATTTGGCAAAGACAAAAAAAGTTATACTTTTCGTACAACTTATCGTCACCTTGACCGAACTCTAACCAATGAAGAAGTTGATGCTAAACACAAGAAACTAGAAGAAGTTACGATTGAACGTTTTGGAGCGGTTGTTCGCTAGATTATCTGAACACAAAAAAACGGCCATTTAATGGCCGTTTTTATTTTAAATACATTTTAATTCCTTCTAAAATTCCAGAAACAAAATAATCTTCTAATTTAATCTTTTTAAGATTGACCCATTTATAATCCTTGTGTTCATTACTTATTACTATTTCACCACCTTGATAATCACCTTCAAATATAACATACAAGATACGGATTCTTTTACCATTGGGGCCAACCTTAAGCAACTCAGCTCTACCTAGGGCAACTGGTTTATCATCAATAACAACCTCAACATTGCCAATTTCTTCAAGTAACTCACGCTTTAATATTGATAAAAAATCAGTATCAAACTCATTGTAATCAATTCGTCCGCCAGGCAAATCATAGTGACCAGCAAAAACACCGTCGTCTAAAGCTTTTAAAATAAGAATTTCTTCCTGATTATTTTTTAATATTAACTTTAATGAAATTTGATAAAAATCTCTTTCAGTCATATTACATTTCATTAACTGTTTCAATGCCTAATAGCTTAAGACCTTGCTTAATAATTGAGGCAACAGAATTTAATAAAGCCAAGCGTGCGGCGCCGGTCACGGTATCGGCCTTCAAAACATTAATAGCGTGATAATAATCATTTGTCACTTGCGCTAAATCAAATAAATATTTCGCAATCTCAGCTGGATCTTTTTTTTCTCCAGCTATTAGAACAATTTCTGGAAAACGACCTAAAGACAAAGTCAAAACTTTTTCTCGCTTATCAATTAACTTATTCCAATCAGCTTTAACTGCTTTAAATTTTTTATCAGCTTTATAGTTAATACTTTGAATACGAGCATAAGTGTATTGTAAGTAAGCAGCCGTAAAACCATCAAAACGTAAAGCCGTATCAATATCAAAAGTTATTTGCTTTAGAGCACCAACTTTAATCATTTCAAACTTTAAAGCCCCGAAAGCAATCACGCGCGCTGTTTCATTGATTTGTTTTTTTGTCCAAGTCTCATGGCGCTTAACAATTTCTGCTTTAGCTTTGACCAAAGCCATTTCTTTCAAATCTTCATAAGGAATAATATTTCCAGTACGTGATGACATCATACCAGACGGTAATTTTACAAAATCATAAGACAAATGTTCAAATTTTGTAGCATAGCCTAAAAGCTCTAATAACTTAAATAATTGATCAAAATATAAACCCTGACGCACATCAACAATATAAAGTGAGCTATCTAATTTATAACGTTTTATTTTTTCAATCGCCAAAGCTAAGTCAGCCACGGGATATAAAGCTGTGCCGTCAGAACGTAAAACTACTAAGACACCAAGTTTATACTGTTCTAAATCAGCTATGACAGCTCCTTCACTATCAATTAAAAAACCTTTCTTTCTCAACTCTCCAACCATCTTAAAACCTTCTTTGATAAAATCACTTTCATAAAAGACTGTTTTAAATTTAATATTCAACTCTTTATAAGCCAAATCAAATTGTTTTAGACTCCAACTCCTAGTCTCTTTCCATATCTTATACATTTCGCCAGAACGACTTTCAATCTCCTTCATAATTCTAGAGACATCAGTATTTTTACTTGGATTATTTTTTAACATACCAACAGCGTCTTGATAAAGCTTTCCTAACAAAAAACCCCTACTACCAAGTCTGCTCTTGTCTTTTTCGCTTATTTCTTTTGAAAAAATATTGGGTTCTTTTAATTCATCGTGATAAGCCCAAATTGTTTTAGCAACATGAATACCAAAATCATTAATATAAGATACGGGAATTACTTTATAACCATTGAAAGCTAAAATTCGATTTACCGCGTCGCCATAAGCCATGTTACGTAAATGACCAATATGTAATTCTTTATGAGTATTTTGGTTAGCATATTCAATCATCAAGCGCTGACCGTCGCCGCTTTTATTAAAACCAAAGTTATCTTTAAACTTAACTAGATTATCTAAAATAATATTAAAAGCTTCATGACTTAAAGAAATATTTAAATAAGGCCCAGCTACTGAGCAAGCACCAACCAACTTATGTTGAAATTTAGCAGCTATTTCTTTAGCAACCTCAGCTGGATTTTTTTTAAGTTCTTTAGCTAAAACAAAACAAGGCAAACTTAAATCACCTAAATCTTCTTGTGGCGGCGCCACAAAATCAGCTGACTTTATTTCTGCCTTTAATAAGTGCCCAATTTCGGACGCTAATTCATGTTTTATTCTCTCTAGCGCGTACATGTTATTTTATAATTCTGCGATACTCTCTCTTCCCTTTTTGTATAACTAAACCATCAGCTGGAATAATTACGTTATGAGCTGAATCTTTTATAACTTCATTATTTATTTTAATTCCGCCTTGTTCAACTAGACGACGAGCTTCACTCTTAGAATTTGTTAGTTTAATGTAAATCAATAAATCAATAATATTCATGTCAGTTGCCTTAACTTCCTCCATATCAACCGGCGCTTCTTTATTTTGCACTGTTTTAACAAAATTTTCTTCAGCCGCATCAGCTTGTTTAACGCCGTAATAAATCTTAGTTATTTCATGAGCTAACTTCATTTTAAAATCACGTGGATTTAAAGTAGTATTTTTAAGTCGTTCTTGTACTTTCTTAACTTCATCCCAGGTTAACTTAGTACATAATTCAAAAGCTGAAGCTAAAACGCCATCTGACCAACTCATAACTTGGCCATACATATTGGCTGGTGTTTCATTAAGATTAATAATGTTACCATCGCTCTTCCCCATTTTTTTACCTTCATTATCAACTAACAACTTACTGGTGATAACAAATTTTTCTTTACCAGTCATTGCTTTCATAAGATCACGACCGGCTAACATATTAAAGGTTTGGTCATTGCCACCAATTTCACCATCAACATCTAAGGCAACAGAGTCATAACCTTGTATTAAAGGATATAAAAACTCATGAAGATAAATTGGTTTTGCTTCTTGAGTAACAAATTTATATGTAAGTCCTGATAAAGTAGGTTGCCCAGTTAATGGAGCTATGTTTTTTTCAACACCCTTAAGTCGTTCTTGAAACATATCACGAACCATCATTTGTTGAACTGTAAAATAAGAACCAAGTTTTATAAAAGTCTCTAAAGACATTTTATCATACCACTTACTATTATATTTTATCTCCGCTGCATTAGATCCAGAAAAATTTAACCACGCGCTGGCTTGCTTCTTCCAAGTTTTACAATTAGCCTTAATAGTCGCGCGATCAAGTTGTTTACGCGCTGCTTTTTTATCAGTTGGGTCACCAATCATACCTGTAAAATCTCCAACCAAAAAAATAACTTTATGGCCAGCGGCCTGAAGCTGAGATAACTTAGCTAGCTGAATAGCATTACCAATATGAAGCGAAGCCGCACTGGGGTCAAAACCACAATAAAAAGTTAGCTGTTTACCAGCCGCCAAAGCCTTTTCTAGGGCTTCTTTATTTGGGTAAACGCGTTCAACGCCGCGCTCTGTTATTTCTTTAATTTTCACCTGTAATTCTTTGGGCATATAATAAAAATTAGATATTTTCAGTATATCTAAGCAGGGCTAAAAAGTCCATTTTTTGAATATATAAAAACCCCGCCCAAGGGCAGGGTTTTTATTCCAAATTAAAAACTATTTCTTCTTTTTCTTAGCAACCTTCTTAGCCTTCTTAGCTGGCTTTCTCTTGGCTACTTTCTTAACAGTTTTCTTAACTGCTTTCTTAGCTTTTTTCTTAGCTGGCATATAGTCACCCCCTTTCATAGAAATGATCTTGCGAGTAATCCCGCTTGATTGTGTTATCATTTCTTACTATTAATTATACCAATAATAAGACAACAAAACAATGAAAAGCGCAAACTTTTTTAAACTTTTGCGTTAGCAGTAAAAAATTAAGAAAAAATACTAATTGAAAAATTTTTTTATGTTTTTTTGCGAAAATGGCTTGTTTTTTAATAAAATCAAACTTAGGAGGAAAATAAATAAAAAAGAAAAGAAAAAATAAAAAAAACTAGAAGCACCCTAAGATGCTACTAGTAAAAAGTTATCAACAGTTTTTCAAAAGAAAAAACTTTTTTAAACAATTTCTTTTAGACGTTCAGAAATTTTTTCTAAAGATAATTTGTAGTCTGCTAATTTTATTTTTTCTTGTTCAACAATATTCTGCGGTGCATTAGAAATAAAATTTTCATCACTCAAACGTAACTCAAGAGTTTTATGAAGCTTAGAAATTTTTTCTAACTCAGTAGTTAAACGTTTTTGTTCACTCGCTATATCAACTTCGGCTACTAAATAAATATCAATACCAGAATTCAAAGCATATAAAGCACCCTTAATAGGTTCGCCCTTGGCGCTGATAATTAGCTCAGAAATACCGGTTCGCAATGACTTAACTAAGACACTAAAATCATTAAATAAGGCTGTTTTCCCGCCCACATATAAATAGGCTTTAATTTTTTGGGCTGGTGGCAAACGATGCTCACTACGTAAGTTTCTAATAGCTACAATAGTTTCACGAATTAAAGCAAAATCTTTTTCCGCTGACTCATTAATTAATTTTTTATTTACTTCTGGCCAAGTTGCTACCATTAATAAATCTTTATGATAAGTTTGCCAAATTGTTTCTGTCACAAAGGGCATAAAGGGATGCCATAACTTCAAAATATTTTCTAAAATATAATTTAAAACTGGAATTTTCTGCGTTGAGTTTTCGAATTTACTAGCCTCTAAATACCAATCAGCTAAATCATTTAAAGTAAAATCACGTAAAGCTTCTCCAGCTTCTGAAAAATTGTAATTATCTATTCTATCAGTGACCTCGGTGGTTGTCTTTTCTAATCTAGAAATAATCCATTGATCAGTTAAAGTCATTTTCTTAACATCAAACTTTTCCTTAGATTCTTCTTGAGACAAAATGTAACGACTAATATTCCACAGTTTGTTAGTAAAATTTCTAAAGCTGGCAATCTTCTCTTCACTAAGTTTAAGGTCAACGCCTGGAGTATTACCTAATAATAAAGCAAGACGAACAGCGTCGTTACCATATTTTTTAGTTACTTCAACCGGATCAATACCATTACCTTTACTTTTACTCATTTTCTTACCGGTTTTATCTAGCACCATGCCATGAAGATAAACTTTTTCAAAAGGAACTTCATCTAAAGCAAACAAACTCATCATAATCATGCGTGATACCCATAAAGTAATAATTTCATAACCAGTTTCTAATACTTGTGTAGGGTGAAAATGTTCTAAATCACCAGTCTTTTTATTATTTTTAAAATTTTCTGGATAACCTAAGGTAGAAAAAGTCCACATACCAGAAGAGAACCAAGTGTCCAGGGTATCTTCGTCTTGTTTCCAATCATTTCCAGTCGGTGCTTCTAAACCAACATAAATCTCATTGCCCTTATACCAAACCGGAATTTGATGACCAAACCAAATCTGGCGCGAAACACACCAGTCACGTAAATTATTCATCCAATCTAAATAACGCTTAGTAAAACGCTCTGGCACAAAAGTAACCTTTTTATTTTCAGCTACTTCAATCGCAGCTTGCTTTAAAGATTTATTTTTTAATTTAGCTAAAGGTTTATCAACCGCTACGAACCACTGTAAAGACGGTAATGGTTCAATTGGTGTGTGACAACGATAACAAACCGACAAATTATGTTCGTAATCTTCATCAATATGATCAACCAAACCTTTCTTATCAAGTAACTTAACAATATCTTCTCTGGCTTCTCTAGCATTACGTCCAGCAAAATCTCCAGCTATACTTGTTAAATCTCCTTTCTCGTCAATAATTTTTACGATTTCAAGATTATATTTTTTCGCTAAGTCAAAATCAATAAAGCTATGGGCCGGAGTGATAGTCATAGCTCCCGTACCCAATTCTGGCTCAGCTGAAATATCAGCAATCACAGTTGCTTCAACCTCTCCTTCAATCCAAGGAACCATGAATTTTTTGCCAACCAAGGCTTTATATCTTTCATCTTTTGGATGAACAATAATAACCTTGTCGGCGAATTTAGTCTCTGGGCGAGCTGTGCCAATAATAACTGGCCCATATTTAAAATAGTAAAAAGGCGTTTTTTTTGTTTGATATTCAACTTCGTCATCAGCTAAAGTCGATTGGCATCTAGGACACCAGTTCACGATTCTTTCGCCGCGATATAAAACTCCAGCCTCATACATATCAACAAACATTTTTTTCACGGCTTGCTGTCTTTCTTCATCCAAAGTAAAAGCTAAACGCGACCAATCCAAGGAAGCGCCCATAGATTTAATTTGTTCTAAAATTGTTGTCTGAGTTGTATGCGCAAAACTATTAACTTGTTTTAAAAATTCCACGCGACCTAAGTCATGACGAGTCTTGCCAGTTTCTTTATAGAGTTTCTTTTCAACTACAGTTTGCGTAGCAATCGCGGCGTGATCAGTCCCTGGCAGCCATAAAGTTCGTTCACCCTTTAAACGATGATAACGAATCATTAAATCTTCAATTGCTACTAATGAAGCGTGGCCTAAGTGTAAACGATCAGTCACGTTTGGTGGCGGTAAAATAATTGTGTAAGTCTTAGCATCTTTTGGTAAATTCAAATTATCTGGATTAAAAAAACCAGATTCGCTCCAGAGCGAATTGATTTTAGCTTCATTACTTTCTGAGCTATATTCTTTCTCTAATTCAATCATAGTCATTAATATAACTAATTTTTACCAAAATTAGAGGCTTTTGGCAAGCTGGACGCGTTGTCTAGACATTAATTTTACTATATAATAAAGCCATATGATAACTCCAAAACGCCCAAGTGGCTTTAATGAATTTTTACCAGCTGATCAAATAGCTTTTAATGCTATGATTTCGGCTATTAGATCAGCCTATGAAAAGCATGGCTATTCACCAATCGAAACACCAGCCATAGAATTAGCTAGCGTTTTATTGGCCAAAGAAGGCGGCGAAACCGCTAAACAAGTTTATCGCTTTACTAAAGGTGATAATGACCTAGCTTTACGCTTTGATTTAACAATTCCTTTAGCGCGTTATGTGGCTGAGCACTATCATGATCTAGCTATTCCATTCAGGCGTTATCAGATTCAGGAAGTTTGGCGAGCGGAAAAAACACAAGCTGGAAGATTTAGGCAATTTTATCAATGCGACATTGATATTATTGGTAGTAAAAATATTCTAGCTGACGCTGATGTTCTACTAACCGCTAATGAAGCTTTTCAGGGACTAGGCTTGAAAGATGCTGTTTTTACAATTAGCCACCGCGGCATTCTTGGCGGTTTCTTGGCTAGTAAAAAATTAAGTGATTTTACCAGCGCTGTCTTACGCGCCGTTGATAAATTAAATAAACAAGGTGAAAAAGCTGTTAGTGAAGAACTAACCGAGGCTGGTTTGAAAATAAATGATATTAAAGAAATTCTAGCTTTAGTAAAAATGAACGGCTCGGCTAAAGAAGTTTTACAGCAATTAAATAAATTCTCTATTGAACAAACAGATTTCAAACAAGCTATAGCTGACTTAACAGAAGTTAACCAACTATTACTAGCCGGTGGGCTTAAAGCTAAAGACTTTATATTTGATTGTAAGATCGCTCGTGGCTTTGATTATTATACTGGATTAGTTTTTGAAACTACCTTAACTAAGAATCCTGAAATCGGCAGTATTTGCTCAGGTGGTCGTTACGATAATTTAGTTGGTTATTATAGTAAAGAAAACTTAGCTGGCGTCGGTATTTCCATTGGTTTATCTAGATTGTTTAGTGTTATAAAAGATAGATTAGTTAAAGGTGCGGCCAGTCCAGCACAAGCTATGATTATTCCTTTCTCTAAAGAAGTAACTGATTATTGTTTGAACGTCGCCGCGATTTTAAATCAAGCTAAAATAAATACTTTTGTTTACCCTGATATTACTAAAGCCGGCAAACAGTTGTCTTACGTTGATAAATTAAAAATTCCTTTAGCTATTTTAATTGGCGAAGATGAGGTTAAGAAAAAATCAGTCACGATAAAGAATATGCAAAGCGGTAAACAAGTTACGGTAACGGTGAACAAAGCCGCGGCGCAAATCAAGAAAATGCTATAAAAAAATTTGAGTATAAAAAATAGGGAGATTAGAAAATTGCTTTTCTTTTCTCCCTATTATATATGTGATAAAGTTGGTTATTTCATGGCCAGTACTATGGTTTTATAAGCGGCGTAGAACCAGTTTAAATGACCACCGGAATGAGCGAAATATAATACGACTCCCCAGAAAGCAACTAAAAATATGCCAATCCATGAAACTACGCAAGCGTTGCTTCTTCTGTCAAGAAAATTCATGAACGTTAACATTTGAAACCTCCGAGTTAAATTATGAAAATATTTTTTTAAATTATTGACTAAAAAAGTAATAATTAAAAAGCGTCACCTTTTTTCATGTGCCCGGCTAACACATAAACACTTTGCATTATTCGAGCTTTTTGTAAGTCCTTATCGCCGATATAATACTTATCTATCAATTTAAAGGCAACGTGTATTTGAAAATGCAGTTGTCCATTTAACGCTACTTTGTCTAATGATCTTTTTCCATAAATTTTATCTAACACTGGATTGTATTCTTCTCTTAGCGGGAAAAAGTCACCAATTTTTTGGCCCGACGAAAGAATGCTATCTTTCATTTTTACAACATCAAAATTTAATGCGCGAGTATAATCAGCACCACCAATTTTCTCGATTACCCGATTTTCAAAAGTATGTGTTCGCATCTCATCAAAACAGACTAATTTACTGCTAGCGTAATCGTAAGGCTGACTGAAAAAATCCCTAGCATGTTTACCTTCATGCAGCAAAGATATTCCCTGTTCAAACATAGAAGAAGAATCATTGCCCTCTCTCAGAATAATAGTGCCTATTTCTTGGTCGAAAAAAGCTGCTGCGTACTCTTTTGCAATCATCCCCTGCCACCTTGCGCCAGGTAATTTTTCGTCTCGCAAGATCACAACTAATGATAATTTTGAATTACCAGGAGCTTCGAGCGGTTTTACTCCGCCAGCGACTGGTAAACAAATTGCACCACCATTAACTATGAAATTAATAATAGCCAAAACTTCTGTGTCTTGAGTTTTTCTGTAAATATCTTTGGCTTCCGCGATTACAGCGAGCAGAACTTTTCTTCTGGAAACAAGCAAAGCTGAGTCACTCTCTGAAGAAGTCTGTGAAGTCACATCAACTTGGTTCTTATTAACGACAGTGGGTTGTTTATCCGGCTGGCTAAATAAATAAACCATGGC